>Ga0208767_1000015_pt1 | contig 98405 bp, 111 predicted proteins | sample VirMetDEL_Mar_21_FD_184514 | JGI IMG/M metagenome (GOLD analysis project Ga0208767, IMG submission 184514) | Aqueous microbial communities from the Delaware River and Bay under freshwater to marine salinity gradient to study organic matter... | ecosystem: Environmental > Aquatic > Marine >...
CCACCAAGTGCTATCTAGTATTTTTGCGTATTTAGTCATTATCTGTGTATTTTAGAGATTTTGTTCTTTCTTTACTACGTGGTGTGGTTAAGGTGTTATCAAATATATCTAAACCGTTGTATGGGTGTTGAGGTAAAATTTTATCATCTATAACTAATACATCAGGTAAGCCAGAAATTGTACCATCATTCGTATTGCCTGTAATATCCGTAAATGGTGTAGCTCCATAACCTAAATATTCTGCTTCATTGATTAAATCGCCAGTTAAATCTATTTTAACATTACGGAAAGCTCCTTGATGTTTGATTGATGCACTATAAAAACCTAGATTAATACCTGTAACAAAAGTACTCCATACAGATAAGTCAACTCCTGTATATTTAACATTAACCCATCTTCCTTTATTTAAGGCATTATAAAATTCTCCCCTATTCGCAGGTGTTGTAAGTATTCCATCTATATATAAATTAGTGTAGCCATTACCTATATTAGTATTAGTACTACCTTGAGTAGCAATGCCAATAAAGTTATAACCTCCACCACTACCAACACCTCCCAGCAAACAAGTTGAAGTACCATCTAACCATACGTCAAATTCAATTATTCCACCACTAAAATCTGTTCTAGTAAATGGTATTTGTACTTTTGATGAATTATTATTCCAATACGCATATTCTCTAGGGTCAATATAAACCCCATCAACAAAACAATTAAACACATCTTGCTCTCCTTGATTAAGTGTTATATCTGCTGTTGTAATTGAACCATGATTGTCTCCTACAACATCTTGAACTAAGAATGAGTTGTTGCCTGCGTATTGCCACCAATGGGTTATAACATCGTTTTTATAATACTTTATGTAGGCTATCGTTGCATCAATAGGGTCTCCTAACGTACCCCCTTTATTACCAATAGTATCCAAATATGCAAAGGCGTTTGCTGTATTATTAGAAGGTAACCCATTAGATTCAAATAAGATATTGCCTTGTAAATCTTGTATAGCTAAATAAATATTAGTAACTTGTGGTGCTGAGGATACACTCTCAACTGTCCATTCCCATATAGCAATAAATGGTTCTGTTCTACTAGCTAATCCTAATCCACAATCTACTTGATAAATACTACTTCCATTATGCCAAGCTATTACATCACCGAATTGAAATCCAAAAGCTCTGTTCGCCGATAGGCTATTTCCCATAATCATACGAGATGAATTATAGTCTATAATAAGTGCTTCAAATCTATTGGTTTGCCCGCCTACATTTCCGTAGTCGTTTCTAACATCAATAGGAGTAAACATTGCATAATCCCCATTATTTGTGTCAAATGCAGGAAACCCTTTATCGCTATGATTGTAACTGATAGGAATTAATAGTCTATCTTTTACTACATTTCCGTTAGCATCTGTTGTATCTCTGTAAAGTTCTTCGTTTGATTCTAAAGCTGTGTCTAGCGTTCTAAAGACTGGGCTTGTGAGTTTTATATCAGATGGTAGGTAAACTCCGCTAGGGTTAGTAAGGGTATTAGCGAATATGTCTAAACCGTTGTTGAGTAGGTTGGCAGGAATAACAATCTTTTCTAACCCTACAGGTGTTAGGTTATCAGTACCCTGTGTATCCTCCCATGTGTCATTTATACCCGAAGGTGAAATCCAATGTCCTGTTAAGTTACCGCTTGATGTGTAGTCACCAATGTTACTCGCAAAAGAGTGTTTCAACCCTGCTGTATGTAAAGCAATTAATTCTGACTCTGTAAGTAATGAGTTAAACTTAGCTGCTTGGTATATACTTCCATCTAGCTCTCTATCAGTATATATAAACCCACTACCTAGTTTAAATGTATTGGTATTGGTTATAGAGTTTCCGTCTTGAGCTGAAATGTCTTTACCAGTGGATGAATGAACTGTACCATTAGGGGTAACGATTTTAGCAGTTAAATTACCACTTCTATCAAAAGTAGTAGCAGCTAACACCCATTGACCTAGATAGTCATTGTCTAAGTCCACACCCGTGTCATTATCTGTAGGGTATCTAGTTCCATTGTATACCATTTCACCACGTAATGCTCCGTTGGTTAGATACATGAAGTACCCATATTGATTACCAGCTCCTATTGAACCCTTACCTATTATAACTTGGTCGTCTCCAATACTAGATTCAGCACTGTCTCTAATTACTCTTACCCACGATAAGAGTGTAAAATCTCCTGTTGTTTCGTCTTGAATGGTATTATTAGCAGCAGCAACTTGCCCACCATCTCTAAAATAGAGAGATTCACTATATCCATCTTTCAATCTACTGCTGTAAACATCTTGAGTGCCTTGATTAGCGGTTATATTACTTGTGGTTATAGTAGCATGGTTCTTATTAGCTGTTCTATCCCAAATAATAAGAGAGTTGTTACCTAAGTATTCCCAATGATTGGTTAATACATCATCAACATAAAATTTAATCCAAGGGATATTACCTGTTATGAATCTAGTAGGTGTGGTTGTGTTACTAGCAAACATCATATTGATGATTGTACCACCACATAACTCTCCTGAAGAAGTGTCTGAAGCTAGTTCATTACCGTCTAAGTCGTAAATGTAAGCTTCAATATCAAATGCCGTAATTGATGAACTAGTTCCTGTGAAGTTATGGAGTTTATATTTAACCCTAAAGTTAGATACATCTGATAAGTCAAGAGTAGTATCCACCTGATATGGTGTATCATTTAATCTTACATACCAACTGTTTGAGTTTAATCCAATTATAAAGTTATCACTAGCTTGGTTTCCAAGAATTGTCCCCGTAGACGCATTAGTATAATTAAGTTGTAGCCACTCTATAATATACTCTTCTTCGGCTAAGAACTCATATTGAGACATAGTAGCGTAATCAGTAGAAGTTCCTTTATAAGCAGGTTCTTGATAAGGAGTTAAAGGAAAGTCTTTTCTGCCTGTGTGGGTTAAAGGTCTGTTAAATATTACATCTGTCACTCCATTACTAGGGCTGTACTGCTTTTTCCAAAAATCTTCAATATCGTCAACTGTAATAGCAAGATTAGTTCCTTCATTATTAGTTAGTGTAGTTCCGCTACCATCACTAAACGGAATATCTGCTATAAGACTAGGTAAAGTTTCTTGTGCCAAAGCAGCATTAACATTTGCAGTACTATATTCACCTAATTGAAATTGTGTAACTGACACTTGTCCTTCCGTAAATGAAAAAGTGTTAGTTGCATACCCACCAAATGATGTTAATTTACTTGTACTAGTCCAATCTATCTCACTGAAGGTAAGTGTTGGATTTCCACTAACTCCATTTAAGGAATAGTTAAGGTCTGTGCCATTCTTGTAAATAACCACATGATTCCATTTCTTAGATTGAAGCACCGTTCCTATTGGTATAGTTTCAGTTCCACCCCCAATTTTTCTAAACACTATAACTAAACTATTACTTGTATTGGTTTGAATAAAATACCCTGACTGTCCTAAAGTTGCTCTGGTTTGTGCTTGAATACCACATATACCCTGCGTAACTCCATCACTGCCATCTTTTCTAAAATAAAAACACAGAACAAAGTCGTCAATTTCTAAATCTGAAACATCAGCAGACGCGACATTATTTGCATTTTGATTAAAATAACCATAATCTACATCACTAAACCCAACAACATCACCGCTATTAGGCAACAATGGAGCATCTTCTTGTTCTACTCTTACTGCATTAATGTTTGATGTGGTTATTGTTCCTTCTGTTCCATCACTAGCATATACAGTTAAACCTGCACCTTCTTCAAAGAGATACTCTGTAGTAGGAGTTATTTGAACATCAGCATTTTTATAAATAGCTAGTTGTTCTTCTGCTGTAAGAGCATCACCTAAGAATTGTTTTACATTCTTCCAATAGCAATCTGCTATACCATAACTATCATTTGCCAATCTTAAATTTTGACCATTAGTGCATGGCACATAATCTACACCTGTATTACCTGTTGCTATTTGAACACCATCTCTAAATACAGTTACATCTCTTAATCCTGTACCACTAAAAGTTATACCATATAGATGCCATTCGTCTAATACTCGCCAGTCTGAGCCAAAATTTATTGAACCCCCTGCTTGAAATCCAAAATAAACATTACCACCTGCTGGTGAGTACATGTAGTATCCTTCTGAAGGTGCTATACTCGGATTTCTCTTTTGAACTATATAATGGTTGTGAGAAACACTATTAAACTTAGCCCAAAATAGTAAAGTGTACCCTGTAGATATTCCTGCTTCTGTTAGAGTTATTTCATCTGTACCGCCTTGATTAGTTTTAAGACATCTCTTCCACAAATAAGGTCTGTCTGCTTGTCTTGGAATATCTTGTTCAGGTATTAAGGTAGTAGTATTTTCTTCAATTGCTTGTTTATTAACTAAATATCTTAAATAACCATTTCTGTTCCATGCAAATTGTCCTCCTTGTCCTTTAAGTAACATTAGAATTCTATTACGTTAATTCTCCATGTAGTTCCGTTGTACCAAGCTACTACTGAATACGAAGTAGTTTCTGTTCCTGAACCTGGTAGTACAACACCATTGTTAGTACTATTAATCCAGTCTGATTGTATCTTAGGTGTTCCTACACCTGAGAATATTAACTCATGATTTTGTTCTCCTGATGCAACATCTACATCAATAAATAACTGAGAACCATTTACAGCATTAGATACTGTAACTGTTCTATTAGCTGTTAAAGAACTAAAATGAAAGTTTTTAGTATAACCAAAATTAGTAAAATCATGAGATGTGTTGGTATCAAGTATTTCTTCAAACTCTTGATTCCATTTTAGATTAACTTGTTCAATTGTATAAGTAGAATAAACAAGGGATGTCCAAGCAGTTGAACCATCCCCTATTTTTATCTTACCAGTGTCAGACTCATGACCCATTTCTCCTGTCTTAAGAGTAGGGTCTTCTGAAGTCCAATTAACTGCAGTATCTGTTCTAATTATTAATTGTCTAGTTAAACTCATTATGGTATTGGTACTCCGTTAGCATCAAAGTTTGTAGAAGCTGAACCTCCGGATATACCTGTGTTTAGGGTTAATGATGAAAATGAAGCTTGAATACGAGCATCTATTTCTTCTGCAGATAATGTTTTTTCTGGATAATCAGGAGTTGATCCTGCTGCATTACCAATAGTGTCGTCTATATTTCCATTACCGGTGTCAGTGGTTCCTAACTTTAAGTAATCAGTAGTAGAGTCTAAAGTATGGATACCTCCAGTATCATTGTCTGTTATCTTTCTATATACATCAGTTACTGCTACAATTAAGTCTACTGTACAATCTTCTCCACCATTTTTAATAAAAGTAGTTTGTCCTGTAACACCTGAAAATGTATCACTTGGATTATATGTTACAGAATTGTATTCTATTGTATCAGTACCTTGAACAAGGTATAATTCATTTTCAAGAATAGTACTTACTGCTGCAGATTTAACTCTATTGTAAGAGTTATAAATAATTTGACCTGCTTTAAATCTACTTACTCCGTCATATTCATCAGTCATATGACCTCTTGCAATAGATTGAACATCAGTAGTAAACTGACCTGAGTCAGAATCTGCATATAATGGTGTAGTAGGTTCTGTTTGATAAGCCGGTGTAATTAATACGAAAGCTGAACCATTCCAAGCTATAAATGCAGTATTTACAATTGGAGCAGTTCTTCCATCGATTGAATCAATAGTTTTATTAGCTTTAGGTACAGCAGTACCTCCTGCATCTGCAGTACCGTTTACGGTAACTTGAATTTCTGCTACAAGAACTTCGTGTACAGAAGAACCTGCATCTGTTACTGTATCATTAGCTGCAATAGCTGCTTTAATAGCTGCTGAGTTAGTAGCCCAATCATCTACAACAACACCAATATCGATTAAATCTTGTTCTACAAGTGCAGAAGCATCTGCTCCATTAGCACTATCCATTGATATAATTAGAGCAAGTTTTGTGTTTGCTAAAGCTATTGCAGTTGGATTGTAACAGTTTTCTACTAAATATAAATCTCCTACAGAAGCATTAGATCTAAGAGTAGCATCTAACAAGTCAGGGTTATCACCTACTTGATAAGATTCTAGTCTCATATCTACTGTATCTTTAATAGTAGTAGTACTAGTGTTTACAGACAAATCTAACCAATCGTTTATATTAGAAGTTTCTCCGGAAGCAATAGATCCACCTTGTCCGTTAGGAAGGACTTTCATGTATTGCTTAATCACAAGTTCTGATACATCAAAAGATGTACTTGCAATTGCGTTAGAATTACTATCTTGTGTTAAACCACTTGAGTTAAGTACAGTTACTACCATACCTATATATGTCTTAGGTAAACTCCTAAGAGCTTCAAGATCTGCTACAACTGTTCTTGCATCAGAAGGTTTCTCTGTATCATGGTTAAATATGATAGGTACTGCTTCTGATTGAGAGCTTTGTAGAAAATCGTATTCTATTCCTTTAATTATAGTTGCCATTAGAAAAATATTTTATATGATGTGTTAGCTGTAACTGTTGATTTACCTATGATAAAACCATATTCTACACTGTTAATGATAGCTCTATCTGAGCTTACATTGTACTGGTCAAAAGCAGAAGTAAATCCACCTTTTGAATATCCGTTATAAGCAAGACCTAAACCTGTTATAGCATTTTTAAATGAACCGGTAATAGGAAACGCTAATCCCCAATAAAAAGGAGTAGCTGCAGAGTTAACTGTATATATCTTATCTCCTTTGTATCTTACTTCTTTAGAACCATTTGCTACTATATCAGTACCTCTGTCAGTTTCTGATTTAGCTAAGAACGTAGCTCTATCTGCTTGAGTTATTGTAAATACATAGTGAGGATGTACAAAGTCTACATTTTTAGTATTAGTTGTAGTTTCTACACTATCTGTTACTTCTCCTCTAAAACTATGTCTGTAGTAATCATTACTAAGAGTTACACCATTTGCGTTATACGTAATACTTTGTACTGGAGTAACTACAGGTGAAAAAGGTGCAACAGAAGCAACTGTAATATCAGCTGCTGTGTTTACATTTAGTATCTTAGATTGAGTAATAGGATCCCTTCCTGCAGTTGCTGTAAGAGTAGCAATTATATTTTGTGTAGTTCCTACTTCAACAGGATTACTTACATTTAAAGATAATGATGCTCCTGGAGGAGAATAAGGATACCATAACTCCATTACAGCTTCCCATAATGTAGCAAATGTAGGAGAATTACCTACAGATGTTAAGTTAGTTATACCTGCGTACCTACCTTTACCGGTAAGATCTACTCCATTTTTTCTTGGACCAATTCCAAATGAAGGACCTATTGGAGGTAGTTGGTGAGCATAGGTAGCACCATCTCCTATAACGAGATATCTATTAACCCTAGTATCATTAGCGTCAGGAGAGTAACCAAATTCATCTGTTGTGATTGTTATGATAGCTGGTTCTCCATCACTAAGAACTGTATTGTTTGAAGAATAGTTACCTTTAGTATCTTTCCTTAAAACTATTTGTCTTATTTGATTTGCCATATTACAAAATTAATTAAAATGTGGTAGATGCACCACCACCAATTATACGATTTACTTTTAAATTCTTTATTATACCATTTTTAACTGTAAGTATTTCATCTTCACCTATAGTTAAAATCTTTACATTACCATTCTCATCAGCTACTTTTACCTGATTAGGACCATTAAATGTAGCATCATTTTGAGATGAAAGTACAGATTGTATAAGAGCTGTTATTTGAGATGTAGTCAGATGTATGTCTGAATTATCTAAATGCGCTCTTAAATTAGCAGCAGTAACTTCATTAACTGTTCCTTGTGCTAACTTAATATCTGTGTTTTGTTCATGATCAGAACCAGTACCGGTTCCACATGATACTTCTGGATAACCTCCGTTATACACATCATCAGTAGGTGTACTTACACTTAGTTCTGATGTATATTCTTTATCTTTATATTCTTCTATAGAATCGATTACTTTCTGTAATTCTACAGTAGTTAAGTAGTTTAGTTGAGTTAGAATAGTATCAGCACTTGTTAGTACATTTAAGTTTTGTGTACTATTTGTAGCTGTAATGTTCTCTACTATATTAGAATATACGTATACATTTGAACCTCTTACTATAGAGTTTTCTATTTGTAAACCTAAGTTATAAACTCTTTGTTCATTTGTAAATTCTAAATCCCCTGTTACCGGATTAGAAGAATAAAACTTTAATGTATAGTTTCCATATTCATTATCAGAGTACGTATTAGCAACAATTGTATAGGTTCCAGCACTTAATGTAGTTTCAATTAAAGAATCTCTATCTCCACCATCGTCATCACTTGAATCTATTTCTGTATTAGATGCATTTAATAAATGTAGATAAGCATCTACGTTTTCTGATGTGTCTAAGAAAATAGAAACAGAAGACTCTTCTGCAATTGTAAAAGTATATCTATTAGAAGCAGGTACTCCTGGTATATCATTTCTACCTGCAGTGTTATTAAATGATCCTGATGTTATATCTGTATAGAAGTTAGTTGAACCTACAGTTATAATATCAGACTTAGAACATGTTACTTTATGAAGTGTTTTAGGTTCTACTTTATAAGGAGTGTAATTAGAAAGTATTCTTTTACATCCTTTTAATACATTGAGATTACGTTTTAATTGAAGTTGACGTTTAGTACCATAAGATAAAGAGTTAACAAGGTCAGTTGTTATCTCTTTTATATAGCTATTACAGTTTGTAATAGCTGTATTTATGTCACTTTGGTATAGCATTATTCAAATTCAATTATTCTTTGTAATTTAGCTATAATAGCTGATGTATTATTTTGATCACCTAATGCAGCTAATGATTCTAAACCTTGCCATAATCCTTCTGCTACGTTACAATCATCTACCCAATGAGCTAAGTCAAAAGAGTTTATCTTATCTTCTATTTTAGCAAACATTTTATCAATACCTTCTCTAATAGAAGGAGCTATAACATAATAACTATATGCAGAGAAATAAGTAAGAGTAGATGTTTCTACTTTATATCTTACCTTATAAACATCTTGGTTACCGGTTAATACTAAAGGTGTATGATTAAATTCACCATTGTAATAAGAAGGATAAGCTGAAGGAAATGAGTTAGTCAAGTCAACTATTGTAAGAGTTCCTTGAGAGTCTATCATTTCAATAGAAGCTTTTGTAACATCTGTCAGTTCATCATTAGGTGAACCATATCCTCCTGTGTTACTAGAAGAATAAACACCGGTTTTATCCGATATGACATATGTTTTATCTTGTTTTACTTCTAATGTAAATTTAGGTATTAGTGCCATAGTACAAATATAAAACAAAAAAGGGAGCAATAGCTCCCCTTTTTATTTTTGTTTAATGTTTACATTATGCTCCAAGACCAGAGATTAATGCATTCATAACAGTGTCTAAGTCATCAGTACCACCATCAGCGTAACCAGGACGTGAAGTTGGAACAGCGATATAAACTTGTTGATCTGCAGTAATGTTTTCAGGTCCGAAAGTAGCTGCATCTGATTTAGTCCAAGAGAAGTAAATCAAATCATAACTACCGCTTTGATTAGCATTCAAAGGATTTTCATAGATATGAGGTTCTCCCATTCTATAAATTTCTCCTTTGAAACCAGCAGCCCACCATTCTAGGTCAGCAATTTCTTGTCCTGCACCTGAACCTTTAGAAGCTGCAACTGGAGTAGAAACTACACCGTAAGCAGTTCCTGCAACTGGAGTGAATCTTACAACATCGTTGTAGAATTTACCTAGTTTGTATTTAGGAGCTTGACCTGTCATCTTGATACCAAAGTTACCTAAAGAAGCTTCATCTACTCTGTTAAGAGCTGTGTCATCTACAGTTTGAGTTGCACCAACGTATGCTGAATCTAATGTAAGAGTGTTAGCTGTAGTATCCATAGCTGCAATTTCATATACAGGGTCAGTAAGGTTTGTACCAATTCTTAGGTAATCACCTACTGCTAATACTGTATTAGTTGTAGCATCATCTACGTTTGCAAAACCAGTAACCAATTTACTACCTTTAGTAAATACAATAGTTGCTGAAGTTGCAGTACCTGTACCTAGTGCTTCACCAGCACCTGAGCATACTCTTTCATAAAGTACTGCTTTGTCAGCTTCTTTAGCTAAGTTAGCATTACCGTTTTCCATTAGCTTCAATGCGATAGTTTCTGCAGTATCAGCTGCAGTAGTAACACAAGTAGCGTACAACAAACGTTCAGTAGGTTGTGAACTTACTAGTGACTCACGAAGAGCTAGTTTAAGTCTAATATCTGCTACAGCACCTGGTGCTATAATAGCATTAGTTGTTCCGTTGTAACCAAAGTAAGAAACTTGAGCAGCCGGAGCTGAGTACGCTTTGTACTTAGAAGTTTTAATATCTGCTTTGGTAATCATAGGTGAAGTCAATACATCACCGTTAGCTGTTTTCATTCCAATGAAGAACTTAGTAGCTGCTGAAGCTTCTGATGCTAAAAGCACTGAACCGTCTGCTGCGAATACTCGAACTTCACCGTTAGCTAATCCATTTAAGGAAGCTAGTGAAGCATTTGCAGTTGCAGCGACACTTGCGCTACCTACAAACACATCTGCAATTTGTCTTGCTTGATACATGTTATTATTGTTTTATTTGTGAAAAATTAGTTAATCTAGTTGATTCTGCATTTTCTAATGCTAATAGAACTGCTTCATCTACAATTTCTTGATGTAGTTGGATTGGCAATTCACAATCCGTTGTTCCTAAGACAATGTCTTCTGGATACCGTACAAATCTAACTAAATATTTAGATATAGTAAAAGCTTCCGAAGAAATTAATTCATGTTGAATTTTATCTCCTGAACCTTGACCATGTGAAACTCTAAGATCTAGTCTTACTAGTCTTTTACAATTAGGTTTTCTAAATGGATTATCCATTAAAGTATTGAGTTCATCATGAGTTATTGGTCTAACAGATATTTTATTTCCAGATGCATCTTCAGCATGTTCACTTATTACTGTTAATATCTTAGAGTTAAACTCATATAGTTTTGAATATTGATTGTAAAGGTCTGCTCCATTTTGATCATCATTTGTAATATCTACTATTTCAGATGACCCTGATGTAGTATAGCTAAATCCATTAACTAATGTACTTAACTCTTTCCTTACAATTTCATTTAGTTCAAAAAAAGGAAGTCTTTTTTTAACTACTCTAAACTGAGCTTGGTTAAGGAATAACTGGATTTCATTATCCTCATATCCTTTACCGGCATAGTTTGTTATTTTATCGTAGCCTATTAAAAAGGCTTCCTTCATTTCTGAACTAGTCATTATTCAGCATTTTCAATCCTATCTTTTAAGATAAGATATAGTTGTTGATTTTCATCACTGAATACGTATTCAATAGCTCCTTCAAGATTATTCATCTTTCCGTCAAACGCTAATTGATCACCTTCAGCTGTTGTGTACTTACCATCTTTCTTTATAATAGCTCCTACGTGTACTGCATCTTCAATAAATACAATCTTTTCATACTTAGGATTATCGATAATTTTTAAGAAACCTTCAATGTCTTCAGTTAGAATCTTTTGTACTTCTGCTTGCATCCAATCAATAGGTTGATTAGTAACTCGTTTACCGTAAGCTCTTAAGAAACTTCTAAGTTTATGTTTAGAATTTCTCAACTCTCCAAATTTAGCATAAGCTTCAAACATATTGTTTGCTTTTGCAGCTGTCTTTTGAGTTTCAAAATCTTCTGTTACTAACTTAAATTTGTGTTCTCTAGAACCATAATCGCTATTCAAGCTTCTGATCACGTTTTTATTTGCTGAAAGAACTAAGTAATTAAGGTATTGTACAGGATCACTAAGATCCAATACTTTTATTGATTTATCAAGTGTAATGGTATAGTTACGAAAGTAACTGTCCTTTCCATAAGGATTGAGAGGAATACCTAGAACATTCTCTAGGTATTCTTTCTCTTTATCATCATTAAAAGGGTTTACTAACATATCTTTCCCAGTTCTTGATAGTGGTAATGTGACTTTGTAGTTAGAACTACCGAACAAGAAGTTAGCTTCATGTCCGATATCCGCAAGTCCATCCTTCCTGAAAATTGGTTTTACTTTAACTTTTACGTTAGGTAATTTACCGTCTTTAAATTTGATCTCACTCATTTTATTTATTTTATTATACTAAGTTACATTTCCAAGTTGCACTTGTTGATGGGTCTCTCATAGCAACACCGCAAGCAGTGAATTTATGTTCAGTCCATCCATCTACAGGTGATACAGTAGCACCGGTGTTAACATCTCCTGTGAAAGGATCTCTCATACCTGGGATATATTTGTGAATATCCGCTTTGAAAGCATTTGGTTTAACCAATTGAATGTTAGGGTCACCGTTGGTAGTACCGATATCAAAGATATCATATCTGTATGATTCAAGTACACCACCATTAGGGTGTTTAACTTTATTTCTGTCTAGGTCATCGTACATAGAATCTACTGACAATTCAAGTTCTACACCGTTAGGAGCTTTGAACCTAGTAAATTGTCCACCGTAACTTAAAGAGTTAGAGTTTAAAGGACTAGAATCTTTTTGTACTAAATAGTCTCCTTGTAGTGGAGAATAACCTGCTGTCTCAGCTAAAACAGCTTCGTGGAATTGTTTTGCACCGTACTCACCAGTTTTTAAAACAAATTTTCTTTGGTCAAATGGTTTTTTACCAATAGACAATTCAAGCATTGTTTCAGTAAGATCATCCAAAGAGAATGTTTGATAGTTACGAGTATGTGATACTTCCATTTGTTGACGAATACCAGCACCAATTTTAATTGGATATCCTGAAGTACCTCTCATTGAGAATTGACCGTTTTCTAAATTCTTGTTAGTTCTACCGAACATTAAGAATCTGTTTTTCTGCATACGGAATTCATAATCAAAGATGTAAGATTGATAATCTTGCCATACAGAGAATGCTTTACCTGATTCCTTGTCATAGATAGCGGTAGTCATCCTACGTTGTTTCATGTTACCTGGGGTTTCATGCTCCATACGGAAGTGAGTAATACCGTTTCTCATAGAAAGGTTAGTGGTAAATCCAATTTTAGAACCTCTTCGAGAAAGAGTATCTTCAACTGGTGTGAATTCGTAGCTCCAACGTGTACCAGGTTCTACTTCAGAATACGGTAGGTATTCAGTAGAATCACCTGTAGAAAGAATACAACGATATACATAGTTACCTCCTTCTGGGGTTGGTTCGTCTAAAATTTTAACTTGATAGTCATCTGGATGTTCTCCTCCAATTACTTGTTCTTGTGAGAACCAGTTTTCAGAAAATACTAATTCAAATTCTCCAAAACCTAATCCGATTTGATCTCCATCGGATACTGCTGTTCCATTAACACGACACTCTACTAAACCAAAGTTATTAGGAGCAGATCCCCTAAGTTCCCAAGTAAAGTCAGTCTCATGTTCAATGTATTTTGTTGGGAATTTAGCAAGCATATTATCGATATTGTTACCGAAGTTAGCTGCTTGAATTTCAGTAACCGTATTACTGATTAATTCAGGTTCCCTTCTCCACATAGCTCCCAAGTGGTTATCGGTCGTTAGACCTTTCCAGCTTGTAGCTTCTGTCATTTGATAAGGTGAAAGTCTCATATTATTGTGTTAATTTAAGCGTAATTACGTTGACTTAATGATTTCTTTATAATGCTCAATCCATCATTGATAGTTTTAGATCTTTCTTTAGACGGAATGTGGTATTCACCTGCATTATATTCATCTTGTAAAGCTTGTTTCCTAAGTTGCTCATCAATGTCTTTTAATGAGTTACTCTTAGCTACTTTGTTTACATTACTGAAATCAGTAAATCCTTTTGTTAATACATGGAAATAATGTAACTTGATCTGATAGTCTTCATCAGTATAGTAACTGTTGAATACTTCATTCATCTCAGTACCATTTACATTAGTTACCGGTTTAACCATTGAGTTAAATACTTCTTCACGAGTTTTCTCTGTAAGCTTCACACCGTCTATAATCTGCTCTGTAGAATGTACTTTGTCTTTAAGTTTATCTATACTTTCAGACATTGCTTTTTCTTGAGCGGCACGTCTAGCTTTTTCAGCTTCAATTTTCTTATCTAAAAGATTTTGATTATGAGCTTTCAACTTATTTACATAAGTCTCTGCTTTATCAACATCTAAAGCTAAATCTTTGAGTTTCGTGATCTCGTCTTTAATCTCTTCTTCATCAAACTTAGTGAATGTTTTATAGTAGTCTTCTAATACAGTGTCTACTAATTTTTCATTACTTTCTAAGCTTTCTCTGTTTACATCATTGTACTTAACTTCTGTTTTAGAAGTCTCTACAATTTCTGATTCAGGAATTCCATTCTTGAATGCATCAAGAACTCTTTTCTGTGAATCACTAAGGTTTGCATATTCTCTCTTACTCAACTCTTGATCAAGTAGAGAAGCTAAACCCTCCATAGAGTCTAACTTCTCAATCTCTTCTTGATCTATAAATTTAAGGCGACCCTCAGTAACCAAAGCGGAAGCAAAGGACTTGAGGAGAGGTGAGTGAGAGGAATTCTCTGGTGACGTCGGATCGCCAGGATTTTCTGGTTCTGCAGTAGTTCCATCTTCCTTATTCCCCTTGGAATCTACTGCTAATAAAGTACCATCTTCGGTCATCTCAAACTGAGGTGACTCGTCAAATGATGCTTTATCAAATACATTTTCACTCATAATTATGTTAATAATTTTGTACAAAGTTAAGAGTATAATCTACTCTATTATAAATATTATGCTGATTAGGGAAGATTTAGAGCTGTATTTATGACGCTTTAGGTTTATTAGCTTGTTTACGTTTAATAGAAATCTCTTCGTCTTTTTGCTTTTCAGCTACTCTATTAGCTCTTTGAGACTCTTTAAACTTTTCCCATTCTAATCTAATCTTTTCTTCTCCGGATTTAAGTTTATCCATATCTACTTCTGTTCCTTCAGAAGCTATCTTAGCATATAGTTCTTCTCGTTTAAAGTCTAACTCAGCTTGAGTTATCATTATATCTTTTTCTCTATCTGCTTCTTTAGATTGCTCTTCCATTTGTTTTATCTTCTCATTTGATTGAAGTTGATTTTGCATTTGAGCTTCTTCTCGTTTACGTCTTTCTTTCTGAGAAGTTTCTAAATATCTAGTCATTGATGATAGAGAAGGTGATGTGTATATTTTAACAAGATCTACTACGTCTGCTTTATCATTCTGTACAAGAGTAAGAGATAGATTTTTTAAAGTATTAAAGATTTCTTGTTCGTTTTTTATAGATTCTACATGTAAATCAAACTCTGATTCTACAAAGTCAGGAGTAACTGTTATTATTTCTAATAGGTTTTCTTCTGATATGTATTGTAGTTTCTTACTAGAAACATTTTTATACTTATATTTAGCTGTTTCTAAAAGAAGAGTAAGTGTTTCTTTCTTAACATGGTCCTGTAATGAAAACCATTTTTCAGTAATATGAGAAGACTGAGTTAATACTCTTTCTACATTACCTACCATTTCAGATGTAGACACTTGAGCTTTACGCTGAGGTGGAATACCTGAGATTACTCCCATTTGGTATTCTATATATTCAAGCATAGAAATATGCTGCTGGATGAATCCACCAAGCTCCATATCTATAACGTGATTATTCTGTTGCATCATACCTGCTAACTTACCTTGAGCTGCTCCTTTATTACCTTCTTTGAATGCATCATATACAGCTAGTTTTTCAACAAACGCTGTACGTAACCATTGTGACATAGTCCATCCTTCAGGTATCTCATGTAACGGTACACGCATGATCTTACCAAAGTTTAATGTAATAGCTAACTCTGTTCTATACATAATAGCATTATACAAGTATTGGTAAGGTTTCATTCTATCCATTAAAGACATTGCTTTAGATGAATTCACATTCATTATAAAACCAACAATAGGTGGTTTACATATAGAAGGATTATCCATTTGTCTTAACTGAATAGGTCTAGGTCTTAATCTTTTATAGATATGTCCACCTATTTTATGACCTTCCCACCATTCAGAGATCCACATTGTCTTAGCTTTTTGTCCTCTTGATGTATCTGGTTCATACTTTTCATCAACTAATTCTTTTTGTTCTTGTCCCAACTCATCTATGTACGTAAGCATTTTCATCTTACGCATAGACTTCCAAAATACTCTAGTAAGTTTAATGTTACCTTCTGAGTCTACATTTTGTTTGTATCCGGAACTGTTTATAGTTTTAGTTATATCGATATATGAATTTAACTCTTGAATATACCAAATAGGTATACTAGAACGATGTGGTGATTTCTCACCTACTTCATCAGCGTTAGAATTAGTAAAACCTTGTTCTATTTCATCTATTTCTTTTTGAGTTAGTTCATCATGGTATAAGTCTATGATTTGACCTGGGGATTTGTATTCTTCTATACAGATTATATCAGAATCATGTATGAAAGGAGAGTTACCTGAACGAACAGTATATACGTTTAGTGGATCCAGTTTTTGAAATATAACATCACCTCCCATTACATCACAATAGAATATCTCTTCTCCTGCAATTAATAGGTCCATAAAACCATCAGCTAATTTCTTATCTACATCATGACGTTTCATTTCATATTGTAAGATATGGTTAGCTAACTTTTCTCTTTTATCTTGATAAGAAGAATTATCTTTACGAACTTCTTCTAGTTTTTGTTTGAATTCATCTTCAGAAACAGATGTTTGTTTTAACATCTCTTCTATAGCCATATCTATGTTCTTTTTAAATACTTCTTCTTTTTCAGAAATAGCATCGAAGTTACCTACACGTACAGAGAAAGGAAACTTTCGTTTTAAGTACTCTCCGTAGAGTAAGTCTATGTTAGTGTTAGATATAGGGTGGTTTTGAAGTTTAGCTGGAGGATCAAAGTCATCTATATCAAAAGGATTCATGATAGTACTCATGTCTCTCTCATCTAGTATATCGTTGTATAGATTATAGTTAGTTAGTTTATTGTAGTAAGATTGACGCATGTTGTCGTCATCAAAATCAATAGCTTTTTCTGCAGAGTCTACGCATTCTTTACGCCACTCTTTTGTTTTTTTATTTATAGACAACTTTTGTCTTGGAAACTTAACATTTGCCATGTCGCAAAATTATGAATATTTATTTAAATAGTCCTCATATAATAATTCTCCTTTATTTCTATTAAATCTAGATAAGAAGAAAGGATCATGATTAAGTCCTGTGTTATCTTCTACTATAGGATTATTTATGTGTTTGAGTTTTTGTTGTCTTAAAATCATTAACATACCCATAGCTGATATACGGTCAAAGTTACCATCAGGGTTCCATTTAGCACATTCTTCTAAGTAAGCTTTATTTCTTATGTAATGTAGTTTATTTCTAACTACTTCCTCTTCTTCTCCTTTATCGTTAATCTCAATAGTCATTACCGGTTCTAACATCCAATCTACTTGTAATCTTCTAGCCCACGCATTAACAGCTTGAGTAGCAGGAGTACCTACAGCTTGGTTACCATAACGCTGTCCTTTAATCATATCTGTATCTTTTAAAATTTCAGGAGTAGGACATAAGTGATGAACTGCTGCTCTGTGTTTCATAAATACGTAGAAACCTTTCTTGTTGTTTTCGTAGTTTACTAATGCATTATAGTAAATAATAAGGTCGTAACATATTTGATAAAACTCATTTGCAGTAGTTGGTCTACCGGTATACTCAGCTACTATTTTATCTGTATAGGTATCAAGTATCATAATAGAACCTAGTGAACTTGTAGTACTGTGGTCATCATCGTAAGGGTCAAGACCGGCTATGTATCTACCAAATGGTACTTTACCATCTTTCTTCTGAGGTAAGGTTATGAGTTCAATAGCTCCTTTTTTATCCTCTTTGTTTTCTAATGGAAACTTTCTAATTGGTCTATTAGAAGTCTCAGATATAAACTCTCCATTACTTATTCTACCGGTATAGTGAGCTGAAAAAAATCTATCAGCTTTGGGTTCTATCTCTGCTAATAAGTCATTAATTAATGTAACAGGGAAGAAGTTACCATCTTTTCTCATGATAGCTTCTTGAGGAGTAATAGGTCTTTCAGCTTTTTCTTGTGATAGAGCATTTGGATCTGAAGTATTGTATTTAATACGAATCCTTTCTCTCATTATTTCTACAAGAGCTTTCGTTACATCAGAATTTCCATTCTTATCGTAACACCCGTGTCTGTTTAAATATTCTGGAAAGAAGAATGCACACTGTGATAATCCATCTCTGTTCTTATCAAATATATTAGGTAACGCGTGTATGTTATAACCATTAGGGTTATAGAACATTTCTCTAGCTCCTGAGAAGTCAGCACCTTCTGTACCACCAGTACCATAAGCTACCATGGTTCCAAATGTATCATCGCCATCTTCTACTGAAGGTCTTGCTACTTGCCATGCAGTAAGTATGTTGGGAAACTTACCCATCTCTTCCCATATGATTAATGCACCCCTTTTACCCCTTGCTTTCTGTGGGTCATTCTTTAATGATACACCCATTACTTTATTTCTAGTTCCTCTCTTACGTCCATCTGAATCAGTGTATCCCATTTCAAACTCCATGGTTTGCCATGATTCTTTTAGTCTTAAGTGAGGAAATGGTGTATGATCAGCGCAATGGTTAATGGTATCTTCAAACTTATTTAATACACCATCCTTGGTAAGGAATTCCTTTTCATTTGCAATAGCGAAAGAAGTTACTTTTCTCTTATTTACAGAGTCATCACCTAATACAAAGTTCTTAGCTTTCTTAGAACCTCCTTTAAATGAGAATCCTCTACCCCTTGCTTTAAGAACATTACCGTGTGCATTGTTAGCTCTTGCTTGATCTATATAATGGAAATATAAGTAATCTCCATCCCATATGTTAGGAAATCCTTCAACTCTTCTTGATTTATCAGGATTTGAAGAATCTGTTTTCATGATAGGAGAATAGTTTAAATAGAAGTAGTGGTAACCGGTAATCCATTCACCATCTTCTCTAACTAAACCTTCTCTACATCTTCTTGCTTCTTCAGCCCAGAACTTAGAATATTCTGAGTGAGGATGACCATTAGGTCTTATATCTGTATATCTTTCACTTTTTTCATAGCTAATAGCAGGTTGTCTAAAGTAATCCATATCTTCCAGGATATGAGGATTTACTATATCTACTATTACTCTACCTTTTTTATCGAAGTCACAATCTGTTAATCTTTTTCTTTTAGATGAAATAAGGTTTCGTAAGAAACCTATACTGTTTATAGCATCATTTATTTCATCCATCTCTTCTTGAGAGAGATTAGGTAAAGGAGATTGATATTCGTTAAATTCCATCTTCAAAAGTATTCTTGTCTTTACTACCTCTTACTCCCTTAACAGCTTCTTGTTCTTTGAGCATTTCTTTCTCAACTGTTTTAAGAGCTTGTATAAGAGCAGGTATTTCTCTAATTGACTGTGTTATATTCTTAAGATTACGATCATTTATCTCAGCTTCTTGTAAGAACTTAGATACCTTATTTACAGCTGAATGTGCTTCTTTAAGTAATCTAGAAGATACTGTATGGATACGTTCTGTATAGTATTCCATAGCTTCTTCTACTACTTTATCTATCTTTATATCAACACTTAAGTCTTTTAGAATTTCTTCTTTTCTTTCTTCTCTATCAAGTATATCAGCATAAGGACTCTTAGGGTCTTCCATAAAAGCAATAAAGGAAAGCTCGTTATGAGCCTTCCTTTTATCCTTTGTTCTATCTCTATCTACTAGTTTCTTTAGAACCTTAATAGATAAAGCTTCTGGAGTTACTGATATTTGATAATCTTTTATCTCGAATAATTGCATATTGTTACTCCGTTATCAATCATTACTTGACAAAAACTGTCAAATGTTTCTCTAATTCTACCTACTTCACCGTTCTTGAATTTTACATATAGTCCATCCATTGATCCATATTCATAGAAATCAGATACAGTGTTTAAGTCAAAACAGAAGTTTCCCCAAGTAGTTGGTAAATCAGGATAAGGAGTATCCGGATTAATCATTGATTCTTGTTTGAACTCTCTTATTAATTCATCGTATTCCTCATTCTTATGATCTTCTACGATTACTTTTGTGATGAAGAATTTACTATCTGTCATAATATTTCTTTGATCCTTTGTTATGTCCTGGTGCTTTTTGAGTTAATGGTCCGTTGTAAACTTGATCGTGGTCATGTTGACGACTAATAGCTGAAAGCTTTTCAGCCATTTCTTTTTGCTTTTGCTTAAGATCATCATTTAAGTAAAAGTCTTCAGGAGCCATTACAGACACCATTTGGTTTTCATCATAGATGTGATACTTTTTACCTTTATAGTTCATCTCAGTTAATCTTCTACATGAAGCCATAGGTATAGCATACATACCTGGTTTTACATGATTACAATTTTCAGAAGCAAATGCTACTAAAAAGTATTCATTGTCTAAGAACTTATGTCCGTCTTCTGTTTGTTTTAAAAGAGCTGACTGTGGTAACCATAAACCTGATTCTGTCTTAAGTTCCACTTCTACTGCGAAATAGTTTCTAAATAATTTCATTTTATAAAATTTTTTAAGTTTTTACGTATTCTAAATAATCCAATTTGAGGAATTCTAACTACATTATGTGTATCCTCATCTTCTTTTTTAAATTCTGAGAACTTCTCTCTCATCATCTTGAAATATAAACTTATCAATTCATCAACTTGACTTAGTATTAAACCTTCTTTATCTGCTACTATCTTTGCTATTTTTCTTACTTTTTTGGTTAACATTCATGCAACATTTATCTGGTTCACACTTTACCGGTCTCACTTCGCACCATTTTGAAGTTGAAGCTGAGTTTGAAAGTTTCTTCATTTGGATATATTAGAAGATCTGTTTTTACTTTATTGTTTAATATAAACCCTTTATTTCTAAGGGATGTTAATGTGTTATTCAACGTAGCCTTTTTAATCTGTAGATAAGAAGATATATCTTCCTTAACTTCCGGAGTAAAGACTAACCTCCATCTTAAATCCTCACTAGTTACTTCATTTTTGATAAGATAAGCTTGATAGTTTAAATCTGCTAAAACCTTATATTCTATTTCAGTCAATCGATGCTTTTTATCCAGTATAGCATAATACGCTTGGAACATATCACGATCTGTAATATTTGATATATCAAAGTTTTTCATATAATTCTTCGTTTATGTTATACTTACCTCTCACAGATGTTTTAATCAATATATTGCTTTCTTCAAAGAACTTCATAAAACGAAAGAAGCTGGCTTCTGATATGTTTAACTCTCTCATTACCTCTTCTTTAGCTTCTCTATTTGAATACCACACCATTCTATTTGATGTCCGTATTATGTATTTTAAGAAACCAGCTTTTGTTTCGTTTAGTGTATCTAGTAACATCCTGGCGATTTAATAGTACAAAGATAGTATTACTCTCAATATATGCAAGTATTACTCTCAATATATTTCAAAAAATAACCCAGGTGGTATTCCTGGGTTAAAATCTTAAGATAGCGAATCTTGTCAGATTAAAGATGTCATCTTCACTACAAATATAATTTATCTATTACTTCTTCAATAGGTAAACTTTCAAAATGTTTAATCTTTTTCTTTTCTATTTCCTTCATTTTAGCAGTATCTTGTAGTTCATCATATTTTGATTGTAATGCTTCATTGTATCTTTCAGCACCTGTTGAACCGGTATAAAGAGTAATATTAGGAGGTTGATTGAATTCTTCAAGAATTCTTCTCATCTCTTCTATATCTAAGTCTGTATATGTACTTTGATTACTCATTTGTTGTAATATTCCGCTTCCTGTTTGGATTTGAAAGTTAGTATCGTTTGTGGTAGATTTTCGATCCCATAATATCTGTACAGGAGCGTCACCAATCACATCACTTCCTCCCATATATCTTTGGGACCAATTGTTATCATGACCACTACCTCTTACTATTTGTTGTCCTATTTGTCTATCTTCAATAACAGGATCTATTATTGATCTCCATACTTCTTCTAATTCACTCATTTTACTTTAATTAAAAAGGACTCTTGGTTTAGAGTCCTTGTTGAGATTTCTTAATTGGTAGGATGTTCCCTTCTGGAACAATACAAATATATGAATAATATTTATATACTTACAAATATTTTCTTAATTATTTACTATTTAGATATAAAAGTTTCTACCTACGGATTAGGGTATTTTTGAAACTAAGAAGATGAACGAGGTTATTGCTATTTGTAAGCTGGTTATGTAGACCATATCTTTCGACTTAGGTCTTGGTTATCTAAAGTCGGGTTCCACCAATTACACTACGCTGAGTACCGACTCACTTACTTATTCACAATATTTTAATCATGCTTCTCATGGATGCTTGAGAAATCTCGTTTCCTACCAAACCAAACGCATTAAGAAGTCATGAACCATCTGTTCGGGTACAAATATACTTTAAAAGAAGACTTTGTAAAGAACTCTTTTTAAAAAGTTTTTACTGTATTTGTAAGTCATTGACTTAAAGTAATATAATGCATCTTTTTCTTTTACAAAAAACTTAAATTCTTTTCCTTTAACTTCAACTAAATAATTGTAATCAGTGTTCTTTCTTGTCTTATCAAATAAAGACACTAAGTTTTCTTTTTTAATTAATTTACTCATTTTACTCTTTCTTCTATTCCTGAAAATCTTAAATTAACTAGTGTATTATTCACATCTGTTTCAGCAGTAAAATAAAGAACTTCTTTACTTTTTAATACAAATGGTTGTGAAGGAGAAATGTCAAAACTACTTTCTACTGATGAATCTATATCAAATCTACATATTTCATAATATGTATTAGTAACTCTAGAATAAGTCCATCCTTTTATTGTTACAAAAGGTGAATTACCTCCTGATATTTTACGAACATTAATACATAACCAATCAGCTAGAAAGTTATGATTGATTTGAGTATGAAAAATAGCTTGTTGTGTTACTCCATTTCCATTTGGTATATCTGCTTGAATACCAAATGTAGTACTAGTAGCTGATATAATACCATCATTTGCTTTTAAAGAACCACTTGATAATACATTCATTCTATTTATTCCTAACCATGTATTGTCTGTTGCAACTGGAGTTGTACCGTTTAAATTAACAACTTCTTCTTGTACTAAGAAATCTTCTCCTATACCTATAATATAAACTTGATTAGCTCCTGTACCTGCTAATGTATCATTTGTAGAAGTAGATACAATATTAAGTGTTTCAGCAGTTGTCATTATATTAAATGTACCACCAAAATGCGAAATTATTTCTTGTGAACCTGAATCTATATCTGGATTATAACCCCATTTACTCCAAGTTTTTCTACCTTGTCTTTTACCCATAGCTACTTCATATTTATATTCAGTAGGTCTTACAACAGTAGTATCATAATTTTCAGCTAATGTTTCATTAATAGGAGTTGTTAACTGACCAAATATACCATGAGTAGTAGATATTCTTAAATAAGTTTGATCTGTTGAATCATTTACAAATCTTACTCTAAAGTATCTATTTCCTACAGTTAGCACATGAGGAGGATTTATTCTAGAAGGATCGTAGTTAAAAGATAAAGATGTATCCCAATTGATTCTATTATGTGAGAATTCAAAGTAGTAAGTACCTATTTGATCTGTAACTACATGAATCATTACATCCGGATAAGGATTCAACTCTGCTGATCCTACAAACTCTTTATTAGCTTCTAATGGAATATTTGTAGAATTAGCAATAGATAGTAAATTTTCCATAGAACAAAAATACTACTTTATTTGTCTACCTATAATATCATACACCGGTACATAAGCAACATTGGGTTTAAAATAAGCAACATATGGAAAGTATTCTCTATCACTATTGAAATCTATTTGTAAAATCCTATAATATCCTGATTCTTTTAGATCATATTGATATTCTCTTCTCACAAGTGAGTTACCATGAGCTTGTACAGAATCAACTCTTATACCTGGATATTTTTCTATTACAAAATGAGATGCATTAATTTCTACTTCAGTAACCCAATAAAATGTAGAATCTTCTATATAATACTCAGACATAACTACCGGTAATACATTACATTCATTGTTTTCAAAGTTTATTCTTGTACATCCTGATTTGACAGTAATACTCTCTATGAGAGAATCTGATTCATATACATAGATAGAACCTACATTTAAGTTATCATATTTCTTAGATGAGTTTAAGAAATGAATAACTACATGTGAGACATCTTTAGATGAAAATACAGTTACTTTCTTACATTTAAATTCAACTGTTATAGTTGATTCACATCCTGCTGATAGAAACAAAGGAATGAAAAGGAATAAGGTTGTTAATATGTGTCTCATGTACTGATATATACAACAATAAGGCTATTTTCAAAAATTTTTTATTTTTTTGAATTCGATCTGTATTGTCATGCGTGGGTACTATCTTATTAAACACCCCCAGCTCGACGTTGCCGAACGGCATACCGCCACGGTAATCTTAAACGTATCTAAAAAAAGTAAAATGGATTTATTCAAAGAAATCGGAATCGACGCGGAAAAAGCACAAGCAGTAGTCTTAACTAAAGCTGAAGAGCTTAAAAAGATTGAAGTAGGAAACGAAATCGTTTCACGCATTACATCTGTTGCACCAATGCGTCCTGCGAAAGACGGTCGCAGTATCACACGTGCAAAGTGTGTATTTGACGGAATCAACTTCGACTTCGTAATTGACGGTGCTGCGAAAGAGAACAGAGACCTCATCGGTGAAAACATTCGCTTAACTTTTCGTGGTATTTCAGACGCTGTTGTTAAGCAAGACGGAACCACTCAAAAGTATGCACGTTGGTCACATGAGTTTGCGTAGAATCAAAGGGACTTCGGTCCCTTTTCTTCTCGAAGCCGCGTAGCGGCATTCTACACTCATACGTTTCAACTCAGTTACGTTACGTTTCGTTTCCGTTTCTTTCAATTAATTACTTAATTGTCGCATATAAGTTGATAGTGATGTAGATAGACCTTCGGTCTAGCACCTACCACACCACATCAATCACATTTCAATCTCTTGTCAAATAAAAATAACGTTATAAATCATGACGAAAAGAGAATTAACATATAATCTTAAATTGTATACATTTATTCTATTTATTCTATGTTTCATCATAGGATTTATAGTAGGATTAGTAACTCATTCATAAAAAATAAATAACAAACAAATGAAAGTATTTGCATTAAATCTACAAGGTTCCTATTCAGATGTATTTGGATGGGATAATGGTATCAATGGTACAATTGGTGCAGAAATATCATTTCAACAAGCTCTTGATGAGAACGAGAGCTTGATGGAATATAACAGTGATTCATATGGATTACCTGATACTCCTGAACAAGGAGTTTACTTTAACCTTTACGAAGGTCAAGGTAAACGTAATGGTAGTGGTTACGTGATAGCACGTAACATTACTGAAGCTAAATCATTATTAGCTGAATTTGAAGAAGAATTCAATGAACAACATGTCATTGAATATTAAATTGTAACAAATCAAAGCTCCTAAGTATGGTTTATCCTACTAACACAACTAGCGGACTTAGGAGTTTACTTTTTTGTCGTATTGAGAGACAACTCAATAATAAACCGGTGTCCGAACAAACTAAAGACATTAAACTATGGTGGTAAACTCAGCTGGAGAGCGAGCAAGCAAAACTCATTAACTTACCAATTCTAACAGCTATTTATAGTCATCCGAAGGTAGTAGGGTACGTTGAAAAGGATATACGTACATAGTAAGTTTTTTATTAACCGCTGTAAACCTGTAAGCAATCTAACAATGTGAAGTCAGGTCTCACAAATTATGTACTATCAAATCTGAGTACAGACCAATTCTCAGTAAACTGAATACTCAAGGAGATTCAGTTTTAAAGGTCAACAGCTTATCCTAGTTAAACGGCTGAACCAAGTACTAGGTATTTATCCATTCAATATGCTATCTGTTAGGTGTATTGTCTTATTAACGCGCTTGCTGACGAGTAAGTGTAGCAGACATAGTAGTACAGTACTATGAAACTTAAATTAAACAACAAATGATATCTGTACAATATCATAAACGGCAGGGATGTCCATAATATCGTTCTCCATAGGGTTTTGGATATTTAATTAACAGGTAAGCGACAATACCTTTAGTCGTGTACGTCAACCGGTCTAACGGTACAATCAGGGTAAGCAGTCCTGTATGAAGGTTAATACATTGTATTTTAAGATAAAAGACCTTTGAAGTAAGGTACAAAACATCCCTTACAAAGACAGGGCATCATCAACAATGGTGTCCTTCTTTAATGCAGCAATATCAAGTCACAAGCCTTGTTGAGAAATGCAGAGTGGAGTAAATAACATTTAAAAACAAACAAAATTATGAAGTACTTATTACTATTAATCCCATTCCTATTACTATCATGTGAAAGAGATTTCAACATAGTAGTAGAAGATGAGAAAGGTAAATTGTGGACATTAACCACAGTTTACGGTTCTTATATGAAAGAAGGAGACACTGTTGTCTTAGAATACAAAGACATAAAACAAGGTTATCCACCTGAGTTTTATGGTATGTACAAAGGTGTTATGCCTGACGATTATCAAATTAAATCGGCTTCTAATGAACCGATAAAATATACAGTTAATGTAGTTTACATAAAGGCTAAAGTACTTAATGTAACTCGTTAGTATTTGTTTGTTATAGGGGAGTTATCTCCCCTTTTTTTCGTCATTTAATAATAAACCAATGTTAATATATAAACTAACCATAGTAAACAAAAAAACAGGTGAAGTAAAGAAATTATATCCTTTTACAAGTGAATCAGAAATCAGAAGTGAAGGAAAGAAAATATGTTTAGAAGACTCACCTGAATTGTTTGAGAAACTAAATAAAATTCCAAAAAAGTATCATTCTGTTCTTTTAAGAAGAAGATATGATATATTCTTGGATACAAAGAGTGTAAGTACAAGACCAAGTACTGATACACCTTTAGGTACAGAAGAACACATTTCTAGACAATTTGTAAGATCCAATCTTAATAAAGTTGTTAACAATATTCCTTTTGAATGGGATTCTTTAAGATTTAATACAAATTACTAATGTTACAAGATAATATAGATTGGTGAAAAATTTAATAAGTACGTTAATAGTTGCATGTATAGTATTTGCAGCTATTTCTCTTCCATTGTTTGAAACTAAGATTTCATTTAATGTTGAAGACATAACCGGAAACTTTCCATTTGCCGGTAAAATAGAATTAAATGGAGATAAATACTATGTGAGTACTAAAACTTGTGTAAGTATTTGGATGGATAAACTACATTTATCTGATATGCCTGAAGAGAACATACAAAAAGTATATGTTAATGCTAAGTATAGTATTGCAGATTACATTTCAGGTAATTTCTCTACTGGTTACACAAAGTACGTATGTGAAAACAACGTTGTCCACATGGATAAACATTCATGGTTAAAATAATGGCTCTTGTTGAAATAACCAGCTACTTAGTAGTTCCTTAAAGTGGATTAAAAAAGACAAGTTTTTAAAATATAAACAGTTATGAGCAATCAAATAATTGTACCTTCAAAAAAATTCTTTAAACATGACCATGTCATAGACAGTTTAGGACATGGAACTCCTTATTTGTATATAAAACATACAGGAGTTGTTGATGGTATTGGTAGACAACATGTTAATCTTTATGGCAGATGTGATATTTGCAATAAAGAAATAATTGTTGCACGATTACATGTAAATGAAGACGGTATTATTTATCCAGCTTTAAAAAAATAGGTTAAACCTTATACCTTGTGATTAAAAAAATTAAACATATTTGGGAGAGTCTACTCCAATCACTAAAAAAAGATAGAATATAAATTGTAGTTGCTGCTTATTGTGTCTTAGGACTAATAAAGCTAAGTAAGTGGACATATTAAATCTATCAAGTGTACCAACTGTATTGTGATATGTTGGAAGGAAAGCATATAGCTTGTAATAATCTAAATACACTTAGGAGTTCACAGCAAGAGATAAACGGGACATAGCGTTGAGCGTTGAAACATGAATTATCTCGTGACCATTCATTTAAACCTTGTATTTTAAACAAGAACGTTTGTGAATGGTGCTAAGCATAGTGACAAAAATGCTGAATAAAGAACCCTTGTCATCTGTTCGCTTTAAGAACTGTCTCACACCAAGTAGGTTAAGCTTGGTTTTTTAAATATAGAAAAAAATATGAGAAACATTAATTTACCAAAAGCTAGAGTATACATAAGAAAAGATGCTTGGGAAGAATCTGATAAAGAATTTGAACCAGCTTGGCTAGTTTCAGTAAGAGCATTAAGAAATAGACCTTTATGTTTTCAAGTTTGGGTAGACAAGTATGCAGCTTGTTACGATAAAATACCTCCTCATTGTTTGTATTGGTATGCTCCAGAAGAAGATAAACCATTACCACTACACAAAATACAAATGTGGGAATGCTTGTCAGGAGAGATAGAATTATTTATTAAATCTCAACTTGCAGATGTTCCTATGGTTGTAAACTTAGGAGAAGGTAAAGTAGCTAAAGGTCATTATTGGTTTACTTTAGATTCAATACCTGAAAAACAAGGTCTTGGTTATTTAGATATTGGAGACTCTGAACTTTTAGAGGAGCATAAAGAGATGAATGTCATTAAATTGACTAATGGTCAGATAGCTATTTATCCAAACAACAGGTTAAAATGGTGTCCTATTTCTTTAACAACAAAAGAAGCAATAACCACTATTCCTAAATGGAAAGTAGCTGAAAATGCCAAGTGGGATGATGAGTGGCAAGACTCTGATGAATTATTAGGTGACTCAGATTGGGCATATTAATTGGTTTTTTTTAAATCTTAAAAACAATGATTAAAATAGTTTTAACAATTATCATTTGGGAAATAGTTAAGTCTATAGTTCTTAATTTGTGGTATAAATATCAAAACAAATGAAATACGAAGTAGAAAAACCATTGAATAAATATCAATCTACTTGGGTTCAAGTTAAAGATTGGGAACAAGCTAAAACAAGATCCCGAATATATTGGGGTGTGATGTGGAAACGTCACATTAAAATAGGTTGAAATACCTGAGTCTTATTGACTCAAAATGCTTACAAGTACAAACCTCCACGTGGTGTAAGTGGTTAACACTAATTGTACATTGAAAACAAACAAATATTATGGAAACTAAATTTATCGAAGGAACAAACGAACAGTATTCTATTAGAGAAGATGGTGCTGTTATTAGAAATTATAAATTTAAAGGTAGAAAAGAATATGGTCACATTGTATACGAAAGTACCATCATGTCATATAAAAGAAATACCAGAAGAAATTGCAAACATATAGTTGTTCGTTCTAATAATTGTACATTTACCTGGTATAAAAATTCATTACTTGCTAAGTATTTTAATTTTATTATATGTCCTAGATGTAAAGAAAAAATAAAAACTACTAAACACATTAAAGTGTGTAAGAAATGCGTTAAAGAAAAGCAATATAATTCTATTATGAAGTGGAGATTTAACAATAAAGATATAGTTTTAAATAGTCAAAAAAAATCATATTTAAAATATAAAGACAAATACAGAAAAAGTGCTAATGAAAGAGTAAAGAATTTACATTCTAATTATGTAGCAAGTAAATTAAAAATACCTATATCATTATTACCTTCTGAGATTATTGAAGCAAAACGTACACAACTTAAACTACACCGAGAATGGAAAAATTTGAACTATTAAATGGTCTTACTAAAGATCTCCTTCAAGACATCAAAGATGTGAGAACTGGAAAAATGAAATCTGAGAAAGCAAAGAATATTTCTAGATTAGCTTCTAATGCTATTAAATCTATTGCTCAAGTAGCTATTGCTGAAGAAAATATAGCTCTTCAAAAGAAAAAGTTAATAATGAGAAAATTAGAATTGGATCATAAAAAAGATGAGTTACAGTTTAAAAAATCTCAGAAGAATAAAAAGTAAATAATTAACATGTTATCATGAAGAAATATTTAATTTACAAAACACCTTTTCACGAAGGTAACATAGTTGTTACGTGTAGCACGTCAACTTATCCCGTTACTAAGACTGAGTCTTGGAGCGAAGAAGGTTTTAACAGAGCCTTAGAAGACGACACTGTTCAGATAGTAAAGTTTACTTCTGATGAATTCATAGCTAAAGATCTTAATACATCTGGTCTCACTCCAATTGGTGCAGACCGTGGTGATGTTATGTATTATGATGCAATGATTTCAATGTTCGGTAAACATGAAAGTGTTGTTGAATATGTTAAAAGAAAAAAACCAGCCAAAGTATATATGGGTGGCGGTTATTTAAGTTTAAAACAATTTTTAGATGGGACAAAAAGGAAGTAAGTATAAAGCAAGTAATGGACTTGTTAAGAAAAGACAAGCTTTAAAGAATAAAGCAAGAGTAAAGTATTACAGAAATACTAAGAAAGGTAAGAATCCTCATACAGGATTGGAATACTATTTACTTCAACCTCATGGGCATGGTTCTTTTAAATTGGTTGATACATATCAAACAAGAGCCGGTGCTGAACAAGCTAAAGGTGAAAAGAAAGGATTGATGATTTATGAATCTAAAAAAATAGAAGAATTAATGTTTGTATCTGGAGATACATATACATTTTTGAAGATTAACCGAGAAGTGTTGGTGTAAACCGCCTTTCGGACACATCCGCGTTAGAGAGAGAAGTTCAGAAGGAAAATCTCTCTCTTTTTTTGTTAACAAATAAATAAAAAATAAAATGAAATTTCAAACACAATTAGCGAGAGCTAACAAAACAATCAGAGAAGAAAGAGCTTTAAGAATTGCTGAAGCAGCAAGTGATGCTCAAACTAAATTAATTATGGATCTAAAGTCTCAGAAGAGAAATCTTCAGAATAAATTAGATTCTATGACTGACCTATCTACTGATAATACTAGTACAACTACTAATATTATCTCTGCAGATTGGAATCCAGATTCATTTATGAAAGAGATTCAATCTTTGAAAGTAGAAATTGTTCTTGTAGAACAACAGATCAAAGTAGCTGAAACAACTCAAAAAGAATGGTTCGATGAACCTGTATCTTAGTGCGAGTAATTATATTGAGTATAAAGATGTTAAAACATTAGCAATTGATTTAACTAAAATGGGTCATAATGTAGACTATCACAAACGTGGTAGTGTTTATGACCCATCTAAAGTTAGCAGAGCTGATGTTGTTATAGTTTTAACTGAATATGGATGGATGGCTAAAGGTGCTTGTACTGAAGTACGAAAAGCTTTAAAAGAAAGAAAATCTGTTTTTAACTATCATTGTGTAGTTGATGATTATTTAAAACCAGATGATTATGTTCATGAAGTAACTGGTGTTGAAATAAATGATTCAGAACCTTGGTCTTCTAAAATGTATGCAGAAGTTTTATTAGAATATGAAAAACGTTCATTTAAAGAACTATTTTTATCTAATTCATCTACTAAATATGATCCTGAAACTTTTGAACCAGTCAGTAATAAACTACTTTTATTATGCGCGATGTAATTAATGCAATGATAGCTCAAGGAGCTAAAGTTGTGAAACAACCGGAAGAATTTGAACCAGGTCTTAAAGTAATAAGAGAAAATGGTTCAGATGTGATTATAAGTGATATCAAAGACGAAGCTGACCTATTAGAGTTCACACGTCTTGGTAACTTTAAACAACGAATATTTTTTAAATGGAAAATTTAAAACAACTATTCAAGAGAAGTACGGATATAAGATCGACTTAAAAGACATTAACTAACACAGAGTTAGTTTTCTAATACCTTGATGTCATAGCTCAGCATCATACCCGTGAGCGTAATGGGAAGGTATATTGTTTAAACAAAAAGGGGTAGGAAACTACCCCACTTTTTAATTATGTATTTTAGACACTTTCATATAAACCAACATAAAGACACCAGAGTAAATGGTCGCAGTGGTACTGTAGCTATTGAAACAGTTGGTAATAACATAAGAATTGGTGTAGCAATAACTAACCCTAAAGATAATTTTAATCGTAAACGCGGTAGACAAATATCTCAAGAGAAAATGGAGAAAAACACTTATACTAAGCTTGAAGAAACTCCTGATTTTATACAACTGTATGATATTGCTCAAGAAGCATTTGAAACAGAAGTAAATAAATTAAACTAATGGACTTTTCTGTTTATGGTATAAAGATAGGAATGGAGTTTACCTATACAGAAATGTATAGGTTCCTTCATTCTATTGGTAAATGTGACTCACAATCTAAGTTTGTAGATAATTATGGTTTTCATAATTGGATTGTTACAGGATTCTCAGAAACAGGAGAGAAAGTCAAAATGAAAGTAGGACGTAGAGCTATTACTGGCAATGCTGAACTACTAGGTAAGTATTTTGATAAACCTAACTTAAAACTATTATTATGTTTAAATTTTTAACAATTGCTTTTATAGTAATTATATTCATTGCTCTTTTTCTATTGGTAATTTACATAAGAACAATACCTAAAAAAGAAAGAGATGAGATTATTAGAGAAGCTCATAAAAATACATTATGAAAAATATTAAAGTACACGTTCCTACTCCAAAGATATCTGCAGTAGTACAAGAGATACTTTTTAAGAATGGTATTAGATGGTCATCAGGTGATAAAAAAGTTAAAAATGCCGATGAACCTTATTTATACATTGATGTATCAGATATGTCTTATGGTAGTGATAAAAATTCTTTCAATGAAGATTATAGACAAGAAGTAAAATATCAAGATTTTATTTTAGAAGAAGCTAAAAGAAGGTATCCTGTTGGTACTAAGTTTAAAGACCATACTATACAAAAAATTTGGACAATTAAAAATACAAATTTTACTTATTCTAATGATTATATTAACAATTTAGAAGCAATTTATTTAGAATCTAAAGATATAGTAGAAAGTACTGAAAGTAGATGGGCAATATGTTTAGATGGTAAGTGGGCTGAAATAGTAGAAGATACTAAACCACAATTTGAAGTAGGTAAATGGTATATTATTAATTCTGATAATTCTAGGTTTATCAATGTAGTTAAGATTAAAAAAGTATTTTCTAATACTAAAATTGAAGCTGAAAATGGTTATTATAATATCAAAAGTGATAATGGTGGTTGCAGATGGAATGCTACAACAAATAAACATGTTTGGGAAGATATTAATAAAGTTACACCATTAACATTAGAAGATGTTCAACAATACTTACCTGGTACTCATCCTGATATTATTGATAAACCTTTACCTAAAACAGTAGAAAAATGGTCTAAAGGAACTTATGTAGTTTACTTAGAAAAATTCTCTAATTTAATATCTAAGAATCAAATAGATAAAATCACTACAGAATTAAAACCTGGAGATGATTGCATTTATACAAAATGTTATGGTTTTTTAATTTTAACAAGAGAACAAGATGGTCAAATTAAATGGTTTGCTACTAAAGAAGAAGCTGAAAAGTTTGTTAAATTACAACAATCTATTATACCTGAATATGTAGAATGTATTAGTTCTTGGATTGGTTCATTAGGAAATAGTATAAAAGGTAAGATTTATAAAACTTCTGTACAACCAGATTTTACTGCAAATAAATGGGAAAGTATTCTTTTACCTTCTCATTTTAAACCATCTACTAAAGAAGCATATGAAGCTCAAGAAAAATGGATACCTAAAGTAGGAGATTGGGTAGTAATTACTAAGTCTGATACTAATTGGGTTGATGAAATGGATGACTTTGTAGGTAAATGTGTACGAATTTCTAATATCATAATTGATGATGAAGTTATATTTCAAGGTAATGGTAAATGGAGTTGGATTTATTCAGATGGTCATTTTAGAAAAGCACTTCCACATGAAATTCCTCGAACTTTTTTTACACCACGCAAAACAAATGTATTCTTACATGACTTACTACTCCCTACAATAAACCGTCCAACACAACCTGTTAAATCAGAGTACTATTCTGTAGATACAAGTATCTACTAAACAAGTTTTTAATTAATTAAATCAATAAAAAACAAAAACAATGTCAAACAGAAAATTTTCTCTTGTAACAAAAATTATGGCTATTTTCAACTTAGGTGAAGAAGGTAAACTTCATTCATTCTTTGAACAAATTGAAAAATCAGCTAAATTGGACATCAAGAAACTTGAACAAAACATTAAGAAAGCTGAACTTGATTATGAAATCACAATGCAATCATTAAATGATAACATTGAAGATGCAAAACAAGCATTGGATAATGCTTACGTAGACATTAAGATTGAAGAGTTGGAAACAAACATCTCTCAAAAAAGATACATGGAAACCTACTTAAGAAACATTAAGGATAAGGAACAACGTGTAGAGTCTTTGGAACAAGAAAAGAAAGACACAATTGAAGCTTTTGAAAAAAGTGTAGGAGAATTTAGAAAGTCTATTTCTACTATCGAAAGTAGACTTGATAAGATTTTAGCTGAAGAATCAGCTGAATAGGTTGCAATTTTAATATTCATTAAAGGAGTGGGGAAACTCACTCCTTTTTAATTTTAATATTATGGATGAAGTTTATATAGATTCGTATAAAAAGGCTATGCAATACTGGAGAATAAGGGAAAAAGCATATTTCAATAGAATATTGAAAACAGGAGATACTAAAGAAAATGAATATTATGAAAAATGAAATAATAAGTTTTGAAACAGCTAAGTTAGCTAAAGAGAAAGGTGTAAATTTTACATCCGATGGAAAAGTTTATAATGATATAGGATTATTATGTGATAATGGATTTCATAATTTAGATGAAATAGATATTGAATATGATATTCCTGCACCAACTCAAAGTCTATTACAACGTTGGTTAAGAGAAGTTCATAATATATTTTTAACAGTAGAATATAGTTTATCAAATGATAATTGGTTTTATTATTTATACAAACAAGAATTTAATAAATATATTCATTTTAAAATATATGAAAAAGCTCTCGAAGCTGGATTATTAGAAGCATTGAAACTAATAAAGTAAAAACATACCGTAATGTGGAAGTGAGACCCTCATGAAGTCTTTGCGAGAATTCGCCACTGCTGTTCGATTCAGTAATACGGTACTAGACCAACCACACTTGGTACGTAAAGAAATGCCTGCAATAAAGCCGGTGGCACGAAATAGGATTGGTCTCCTATGGGTTCCGGTTCGTACAATGAGTGTGGTTTTTTAATTAAAAACATTGAAAATGAAAAGATTATTAAATGATTTTAAATTTGGATTTAAAAATCCTGATGAAGTTGTACAAGAAATTGAAGAAATGTACAAAAAACAGCACTCAGTGTATTTTGTATGTGGTTCGCTATGTACAATAATTATTATGTTAATTGTTAACTTTTTAATAAAATAGTATGGAAATACGACAAGGACAAAAACATGTTATTTATGATAACAAAGAGTCTAAATTATTGCAAATTCCTATTGGAGCAGAATTAAGAAATGGTTTATCTTCAGGTTTTTATCAATTAAAAAAAATACCTACTATGATGGGTACTAAAGTACAATTAATTGACCATGAACCTAGAATACCAACTTCATCTATCTTAGTAGCACAAGAGATAGTTGATTTTAATTATTTAGATGAGTTATTTTCTAACTTATCTAAGAAACTACATGAAAACCTTAACTTGAATAGAAAAGTTGGTTATTTATTACATGGTAAACAAGGTAGTGGTAAAACTACTACAATGTATGCTATGGCTAAAAAACTAGTCGATTCTTATGATTGTTGTGTTTTCACTGTAGAAGAAAAAGAAGATTTTCATTTTTTAATTGATATGATACTTGAGTTTAGAGAAGTTAAAGACTTTAAAGCTGTTATTATATTAGATGAATGTGAAAATGAACTTAATAATTACGAGAGTTATTTTAAATCTCTATTAGATGGTACAGATTCATTAAATGACTGTGTGTTTTTAATGTCTACTAATTATATTGATAATATTCCTAATACTATAAAAAATAGACCTTCAAGGTTTAAGTATGTACTAAATATAGATGGTATAGAAGAAGAAAGTGTAATTTATGAAATTATGAAACACATGAATGACTCTCTTGATGAAAATGTTAGATTAGGTGATGAAAGTATAAGAAGTTATGTAAATGATCTTAAAGGTTCTACTTTGGATGAAATAAAAACTAAATTTATGGAAATTGCATTTTTTGAAAATAACTTAATACAAATGGTATGAAAATTTACTATAAAAAAGATTACAATGATCATTTTCTTTTAGTAATACATAAACTACCTGATGAAATTAAAAACAATTTTAATCTTTCTAGTTTAATTTTTAAATGTTATTCTAATTATTTTTTTCAAACAAAATACAATTTTAATGATTATAGTTTATTAGAAAAAAATCAAACTGAAGAAATTGTTAATAAAATATTTAATGGTAAAGATATTTCTTATAAAGATAATTTTTTTCAAATAGGAGATATGAAATTAGCACGTAATGCACTTTTATATTCTTATACTCTTACTTATTCTCAAGTAATAACTAAAAGAATTGAAAAATCTTGTATTATAAGATATAAATCTCCATTATTCAAACATCGTTCTATTAATTTAAATACTTACGCAGTTGTCCCTCGTTCTTTTGTTTTATTTAACACAGAAATAATTGGTTCACCTAAAGTAATTAAAAATCATGGAATTGAATATTATCTTATAGATAATAATTATACTTCATTAAAAGGACATATATTAAAATTTGCTGAAGTTGATATTAATGAGGTACAATATGAAAATTTTAGTCCTGATGATATAGTTGATAAATTATATGTATGATAAAATCAAATTATTTGACATTGCACAAACTAAGGATTTAGTAAAAAAAACTACTAAAATTAAGAAAAAACCTAAGTTTGTGACTATTGAAAGAACTGAAGAAGAAATAAAAGAAAGGTTTATAAGATTTCTAAAAAATAAAAATAAACAATTTTTATTTAGTAGTCACTACAATGATTCCAATAGTAAATTATGGAATACCTTTTTAAACTATAACAAAAAATGGTTTAGTTATAAACTAAAAAGGGTTCCCACTCAACAAGTTTTCTATAATTTTAAATAACTTTAAAAATGGATTTATTAAATTCAGGCACTGCATTTGTAAGAAAGTGGTGGGTAAACGAAAACAGTTCTAAAAACCAGTGTGGTGTACAATTTGTACAAAAAGTATCTAAACCTGTAGAAGGAGCTTCTTTATTAGTAGCTTTAGCTCAAGGTAATGAAAATGCTGATAGTACAATTCCTACTGCTGTAATGTCTTTCAGTAAAGATGTTGTAGTTCAACACTTAGGTAGTGAATCTGGTACTTTCTTAGATGAGAATGACAAACTTAAAGACAATGCTATGACAGCAAAAGCTTTATTTTCTGCTATGCTCGGAAAAGAAATTCCAGAAGTAAACATTCAAATAGAAGAAAATTTCTCTTCTGTTACAGACAATGATGGAAATATTGTTAGAGATAGTGATAACAATCCTATCGGTAGAAAACAAAATCCATCTACTAATCAAACGGTTCGAGCATTCGATGAGAATGGTGAACTTAAAGATGTTTACAGACACACTACTATGGTAGCTGGTCCTGTTGAAAACATATTTGTAAAATCTGCTACTAGAGCTGAGATCAATGCTTATGAACGTCAAGGTTCACAAGTAGAAGAATCAACTTTAGTTGGTGCAGATGAACATGGTGTTTAATTTTAAGGGAGTGTAACAACTCCCTTTTTTCTAATTTTGTTTAATTTAAATTATTAATAATGTCACAGTACTCTGAAAGGTATGTTGCGTTGCATACAAAAAAAGACGCTGCTGCAATTGCACGTCAAAACGCAGAAATCGCATTAGATGAGATCGAATTAGCTATCTCTAATGCACAGTATCAAGCTAAACAAGCTGAAAGAACTTTGAAAAATTCTGAAAAGAACAGAGATCTTTCTTTGTTAGATGAGAAATTTTCTTCTAGCACAATTTCTAATTATCTAAGTTTAGATAGTGAAGTGGTTGATGCTCAAGCTGATCTTGAAAATGCAAATGCTGTAATTGAAAAACTTACAGCATTGAAAACTATGTTTACTGAAGAGTAAACCAAAACAGAAGGGGAGAGATTAAACTCTCCCTTTCTTTACTATGAATTATATTTACGATTTAGAACAGTTTAAAAACTTTAACTTAGGATTGTTTAAAAACGGTAATAACTATATAAGTTTTATCATACATGAAAGTAAAAACCAAATAAAAGAATATCTAACATTTTTAAATGAATGTAGATTAAAAAATATAGGTATGATAGGATTCAATAACTTAGCTTATGATTATCCTTTATTACATTTTATGTTAGAAAATGAAAAAAAACTTAGAAATTTATCAGCTAACGAAATAAACAAACTACTTTATGAAAAATCTCAATCAATAATTGAGCAAGATAATTCTTCTATATGGAATCCTAAGATTCCTCAGCTTGACTTATACAAAATAAGTCACTTTGATAATGCTGCTAGAAGAACATCTTTAAAACATTTACAAGTAGCTATGAATTGGCATAATGTACAAGATTTACCTCTTGAACCATATGCTATGATTGATGAATCTCAGATAAACGATATTGTTTATTACTGTAAAAATGATGTTGATAGTACAGAAGCTTACTATGAACATTGTAAAAAATCTATTGACTTAAGAAAAGAATTAAGGAAAGATTATGTCATTGGATTAAATTACAATGATGTGAAAATAGGAGAAGAAATATTACTTCAAGAGTGTGCTAAGGACATGAAAATTGAGTTGAAAGAACTTAAGAAGCTTAGAACACATAGAAGTTTTATTGAAGTAAAGGAAATAATATTCCCTTACGTTAAGTTTAAAACAAAAGAATTTCAAAAACTTCATGAATTTTTTAATGATAAAGTTATCAATGCAGATAGTTCTTTATCTTATTCTTTATATCATGAAGGTGTTACTTATGATTTTGGTCAAGGTGGTGTACATGGAACTTGTGGTTCCGGAGTATGGAAAAACACTAAGACTAAAAAGTTAATTAATGTCGATGTAAAATCTTACTACCCTAATCTTGCAATTAGAAATAACTTTCATCCTGAGCATTTAGGAATGACTTATTGTAAGGTTTATGAGTCCATATATGACCGTAGACAGCTTGCAAAGCGTGAAGGTAATAAAAGTATCGACAAAGCTCTTAAGTTGAGCTTAAACGGCTCCTATGGTAAATCTAATGATAAGTATAGTGCATTGTATGATCCACTTTATACAATGAAAACTACTATCAATGGACAATTGCTTTTAGCAATGTTAGCTGAAGATATCAGTATAGCAGGAATTGAGATAATTCAAATCAATACAGATGGTATTTTAGTCTATGTTGATACTGATAAAATAGGATTGTTAAGGGAACTTAATGAAAATTGGATGAATCTAACTGGTTTAGAGTTAGAAGAAGACCATTTTGAAATGATAGCACAAAGGGATGTAAATAACTACTTAGCTCAATTTCAAGATGGTTCTATCAAAGGAAAAGGTGCATATGAAATAGACAGGGATTGGCATAAAGATCATTCTATGAAGGTTGTAAGAAAAGCAGTTGCTGCTTATTTTACAGAAAAAACTAAAGTAGAAGACTTTATTAAGAATCATATAAATTTATCTGAGAATGCTATATATGATTTTTGTTTATCTAAGAGAATAGGTAAACAATTTAAACCTTTAATTAGGTCACTTAATTTAGAAACAAATACAATAGAAGAAGATATACTTACTAAGACAACTAGACTTTACATTTCAAATTCAGGCGGAACATTTATTAAACAAAAAGCAGGTAAAGATCAACGATTATTTGTTGGTTTTAAAGTAACTAAGTTTAACAAATTTGAACCTGGACCATATGATATTAACTATAAATTCTACATAGAAGAAGCTTATAAGTTAATTAACCCACTAATACTTCAACAAACTAAATTATTTTAAAATGGAAGACTTTTTATTAGTAGAAAAACTACTTAAATTTGAAAAACCTGATGATTCAGTTTTAACTGAAGAACAGTATGTAGAATTACAAGAAGAATATGAACAACTTAGAAAGATTCATATTGACGAAATTCCACTTATTTACAATTTAAGAGAAGAATATGAAGAATTAGCAACATGTTAGACAATGAAAGATAGAATCCAAGGAAGAGCTGTAGAGTTAAGTAAAACATATAACAATATGTTACTTATGTGGGCTACCGGTACAGGTAAATCCAGAGCAGCTTTAAAAATAGCAGAAGAACACGGTGGTAAATGGTACATAGTAGTAGCAGAAACTACACACATAAACAACTGGAAAAGAGAAATTAAAGATGCAGGAATAACACTAGATTGTGAAATATTCTGTTATCAAAGTTTACATAAGTATACTGATAAAGCAAATCTCATTCTAGATGAATGTCATCATGTTACTGACTTACGTATGAAAACTATACGTGAGATAGCTGACAAGAAGATAGTTGGTTTAAGTGCTACTGTACCTCAAGAGAAACTTGAATTACTACAAGGATTTAGAAAATTTAAAGAGATCTTTATTCCTTTATCTACTGCTATAAAACTTGGATTGGTTCCAAAACCTGATATTAGGATTGTAAGGTATCATTTAACAGATATACAAAAGAAAGTGCTACGTAAGTTTGAACTAAAAATAGATGAATCTGTAGTCAATAAAGATGATTTATCAGCTAAGATTCATGGAAATAAACGTAAGACATTTTTTGCTAATGTTAAATTACCGGTACTAAAAAGGATTATTAAAAAGAATAGAAATAAAAGAATGATATGTTTTACTGGATCTGTTGATCAATGTAAAGAAGTAGGTGGTAAATATATCATTTATTCTAGACTTAAAAAAGAAAGAATTAAGCAAGTAATAGAAAACTTTAATAAACAAACGAGTGATAAACTATTTTCTGTAAAGATGTTAAGAGAAGGTGTAAACCTCACTAACATTGAAATAGGAGTTATTACTCAACTTGATAAAAAAGAACTATCATTTATTCAAATGTTAGGTAGAACATTACGTGCTGAGTTTCCTTTATTGATAATTATAGTAGTGGCAGATACAAAGGATGAAGACACACTCAAACGTGTAATAAGAGGACTAAATGAGTATACAACAACTTACGATTTCTGATGCATTACAGTTAATAGCATTAGGAATACTTCTTATACTTTTTTTCACTTTTATAAAAAAAGAAAATGAAGCTCAAGAAAAACATTTTAAAAAGTGGGACGAAAGAAACAAGAAATGTAATGAAGAAAACCAAGAACATAGCTAAACCTATTTATGTAGAATACTATGATTCTTATGATAAAGCAGTACATTTAGCTGCTTTAAACCAATTAGATTATGACGGAGATATTAGAGATTTGTAAAAAATTTAATTTAACTGTTAATGAATATGCGTTTATTTACTTAAAATTTTATGGCTTTGATATACTTAATTTAGCTGATGTAGGTGACCTTGTAGAAAAAGGTTATGCTTTTAATGATAACACTATCAATATAAAAACAGCTAAAAAGATATTAGGTGTAGGAGATATCAACTTTTGGGAGTTTTATAACATATTTCCAAGTAAAGTAGACAGAGGAACACGTATTCTTAGAGCAGTTAATCCTGATTCTAAGATAGCAGATAAGCATAGAAGGAAATATTTATCTAAAGTAAAAAGTTTAAATGAACACAATAAAGCTTGTAGTCAAGCTAAGATATTTGTCAGTAGACAAATGAAAAAAGATGGTGGTTTATATATACCTACTTTAGATAGAATTCTTAACAATGCTGAATGGGAATCTTGGGATTTTAAAGAAGAAACTGGTGGACTAGCTTCTAAAATTAAAATGAAGTAATGGCTCAGAGAATAAAAAGTTACTACGAAGCGCAACTTGAAGAGAAGGAAATATTAGAAAAAATAAGAAGTGGTGAAATTAAACCACTTAGAACTTCTCTTACTAAATTTAACAATGCAACATTTGACGGTATGATAGCTGGTCATATATGGGGTATAGTTGGTATGTCAGGTGCAGGTAAAACTAGAATAATGTCTCAGTTAATAGATGAGTTTATCAACTTACCTATTAACAGAAGTGAAGCTGTAGAAGTATTGAATTTTAATTACGAAATGCAAGCTAGACGACTAGTACTATTAGATATAGCTAGAGAATTAGGTAAAACAACTAGAGAGATATATGGTTTAGGAGATGTAGAAAGACTATCAGATGAAGAATTTGATAATCTTATGTCTCGTATGGCTATAGATCACAATGTTAAAGTTTATTTTGTAGATGATCCAGGTAACTCAACAGTAATGAGAGAAACTATAGACGAGTTTATGTCAACTAGGCGGAATTCTCGCACAGTTCTAACTCTCGATCATACAGCTCTTACACCTTTTGGTGGACTGAGTGAGAAAGATGGTATACAAGATATAATGAAAATGTTTAATCAATCTAAGAAAGTTTACCCTAATTCAAGTTATATCATACTGTCTCAGATGAATAGAGATATAGAATCTAAAGAAAGGATTCTAGATCCTCAACTACATTATCCTAAGAAAGGTGATATATACGGTTCTGATGCATTGTATCAGTTCTCAGATATGATTGTAGTTATTCATAGACCTGAGATACTTATGATTGAAAATTACGGACCTAACGGTGTAAATACCGAAGGTAAAGTTTTCTTGCACTTTATAAAAGCAAGAGATGGAGATAGAGAAATAGCAATATTAGAGAACTCTTTATCTACAGGAAAATTAGTACAAACGATCTAATTTTCGTATCTTTACAAAGAAGTAATGGCAAATAAAATCTTAATTTTAGCTGAGTCTGGAAGCGGAAAGACTTACGCTCAGCGTACACTAGACCCGAAATCTACATTTTATATCAATGCTGATCAAAAATCTCTTTCATTTAAGGGATGGAGAAAGAATTATGTACAAGTAGATAAACCGGATGGGAAGTTGGATTTAGCAAAATCTAACTTATACTCAACTAAGAACCCTCAAACTGTTCAAGCAGTACTGAAAGCAATAAGTGACACTAGACCTGAAATAAAGGTTGGAGTAGTGGATACCTTATCTTTATTAATGGTTCATAGTTTTATGAGTAAAGCTAAACAGACAGGCTATGGTAAGTTTACTGACATGGCTCTGGATGTTTATAATCTTATAGACTCAATAGATGGTCTTAGAGATGACTTAACTGTAGTATTTACAGCTCATATTGAAAAGAATGATCAAGGTGATGTTGATATTGCTATTCCAGGTGGTAAACTATTAAAAGACAAAGCTAAAATAGCTGCAATGTTTACAATAGTTCTTGGAATGGAAGTGCAATATAATAAAGAAGATAACAAATACTTCTTTAAAACAATGACCGAAGGTTCAGATGTTTATAAGTCACCATTTGGAATGTTTCCAAGTAGACTTATAGATAATGATATGAAGAAAGTAATTGAATATATACAGAAATATGAGTCATAATTTTTTAAAATATAATTCTAAATAATGTTTGTAGGTTACAAAAGAAGAGCTGTCGTAACAGCTCCAACAGAAACAGAACCGCGTTTTACTTTACATGAGTTTAAAGGAACCGGTACAGCACGTAAGTTTGAATTAAACACCGTTGCTGGAGAAGCATTAGGTGTATCACAAGGTGACTATGTTACCTTTGGATGGCAAGAAGATGATGAAAATCTTTATCTATATAAAGTAGATAGAGAAGCTCTTGCTGAAGATGAACAAAAATATGCTTTTAGGTTAACTAAAGAGTTAACTTTCTCTAACAAAGGAGCATATGAATCAATTGCAGAAGATTATTCTATTAACCCTGAAGAAGGTGGTAATGTGAATGTAGAAATTACTGAAATTGATGGAGTAAATTATTTAAAAATGGTTGTACCTACTGAAGGTGAACCAGAATTAACTGAAGAAGAAAAAGAAACCTGGAAAAATGGCATTTAGCGGAAACGAAAGTGGTTCTACGGAATCACGTAAAAGACTTTATATAGGTCTTGAAAAATTTAAAGTAACAGCATTTAACCCTAACAAAGCTCAATTAGCTGAGATGGGTATAATTGTTGATGATGAACTTAATTACATCTCTGAAGATGAAGGTGTAAAAACATCAAGAGTTGCAATTTACTTGGATAATGATGATACAGATAACAATGTTAAAACTGTATTGTCTATCTTCTTAAGAGATGAACACCAAACTACTATGAGTGGTAAACTCAAGTGGATTAACAATGAAGGTATTAGCTTCTATGGTACTCAAGAAGATATTGATAACAAGAACTTTTATGATTGGATGAAACAAGAAGATGAAGAAGGTAATACCAAAGTAGATTTGGAAAGCTTTGTTCCTTGTAAATCTAATCAAGAAGAACTTGTTAATTTCATTAAAACATTTGCTAACGTAAAGAACGGTGATCCAGCTTATATTGAAAACATGGATGCATTGTTTAATGGTGACTTTAGCGAATTAAATGGTCTATTAGAACATTTTCCTAATAATAAAGTAGGTGTTCTATTAGGAGTTAAGACTAAAGACGATGGTACTTTAGTACAAACTCATTATTTGAAGAAGTTTGAGAGAGGTTTCTCTACTGACATGTCTTATCTACAAACTAGTGTAAATAGCTGGAGAGAGAATGGTGGTGGATCTAATGTAGACTTTGGTAACTTCCCTTATAACTTTAGAGAATATGTTCCAACTGCAGCAGGAGTTGATTCTTCTGCAGAAGACGATATACCTTTCTAGATGTTTAAAGGTAGTGTAATCAAAACTGTAACAGAAGAGTTAATATTATCACATACGACTGATTATGATATATATAATTATTACTTACCGGATTATACTCCAGGTAAAGGTTGTACAAACAGTCCTCTGAGAAATGATGGTATTCCTTCATTTGGTGTATTTTACGCTGACCGTTACAGTATATGGATGCACAAAGATCTTTCTACTGGAGAAAAAGGAAACTGCTTCACTTTTGTAAGAGATTTATTCTCTTATGGTACGTATTATGAAGCATTATTAAGAATAGCTCAAGACTTTGGTATAGCTGAAACAAAGGTAAAGTTAAAACCAAAGGTTAAACCTAAACCTTCTTATTCTTATGGGTCTATACAGATAAGTGTAGTAAACAAAGAATTTGAAGAATATGATTTAGAATATTGGGATCAATACAAGATATCGAAAGATGTACTTAATCTATATAAGGTTGAGTCAGTGAGATATCTTGTATTCTCATCCCATTTCTCAACATGGTCTAAACCAGTGGATAAATATGCTTATGCATATCCTGAAACTAAAGATGGTAATATTTGCTATAAGATATACCAACCTTATAGTAAAGACAAATGGATTAATAATTATAAACCTGGAACACATTCCGGATATGAACAACTACCTTCAACAGGTGAACTCCTTATAATTACCAAATCTTTAAAGGATGTAATGAGTATATATGCTACTACTGGTATTCCAGCTATAGCTGTTCAAAGTGAAAGTGCTAGTATAAAACAAGAAGTATTCGAGGAATATAAATCTAGATTTGCTAACTTAAGACTACTGTTTGATAATGACAAAGCAGGTAGAAAACTATCTAAAAAGTTTAGTGATAAGTATGATATTCCTGAAATGATTATACCTGAACAGTTTAAAAAAGATTATTCAGACAACGTCAAAGAATACGGATCTAAAATCAGTAAAAATATTTTAATTGATTTAATATGAACGTTGGAATAAGAAATGTAAGTTATTTTAACGGCTTATATGATAATAAAAGTGAAGAAATAATACTTCCTACTAACTTGTCTACCAAGTTAGATCTAAGTGCTGTTAAAATAATAAGAATGATGGGTTGCGTATATATGATTCCAACTAAAGAAGGATATTCTGTAAGGAATCATAAGATATCAATGCCTAGACAAATATTTAAGTTGTATTTTGGAACAACTAAAAAAACCAAGCTAAAATTAATTTTTAAAAAGAATAAAATTCAAATAACATGTCAAAATTAGTAACAATTTATTCATCAGTAGGAGAGTCTAAAAAAGAAGTTAGAACTGATGCTGAAAACTGGGGAGAACTTCAAGTAGACCTTAATGGAGCAGGTGTATCTATTGATGGAAAAAAAGTAATTCTTAAGCAAACAAAAGCAACTTTAGAAAGTTCTGAAGCTGTATTACCGACTACAGATTTTGCTATTATGCTTATTCCAGGTAAAGTAAAATCTGGTAACGAAAAAAAGCACTAAGTCCTTGTCGTACTAGAAAAGTCAATGATAATATTGCTAAGTTATTTAGTAGTATTCCTAGACAAGACGATAAGGAAGATAAAGATGCTCAAGCAGTTCTAAAAAGATTGAAGGAAGAATTCAATGTCGACTAGTAATCAAAGATATGAAGGGAGTTATACACTCCCTTCTTCTTATAACAAGGATAATTATGATAAACTAATAGATTTACTGAACTTATATTTTAAGGATAATTGGTGTTTTAATAATGATGGTGTTGAATTTACAGGTATTGAGTTAGTTATTAAGTTTGATAGATTGACTATAAGTAATTCTAGAAATAGATCTCATACTATTAATGATTTATATGTATTTTTATATATAAATGAACAAGGAATTCTTAACACTGCTAGTATTAAAGGTGGTCGTGGTAAATTAAGTTCAAGTGAATATGCTAGTAATTATAAACATTCTCATTTAAGTGGAAATGTTTTAAAAAAAACATGGTTTTGTACCGGAAGTGGTCACATTAATGAAGCTTTAGCTAACTGTTGTGATGAATTTAATATAGATAATTTTGATATTCTATTTGCTAATTTATTATCATTTGTTGAATGGGAATCCTTAGAAGGAGTTCCTTATAAATATATGAGTAATATTAGATTAAATGACGGAGTATCTTATTTATGTATTGATCAAGATTTAACACGTAGAATTATAGAAAAATTAAAAAAAGATGACTTTGATTTAAGTATTAGAACTAATCCTACTGTTGTTATAAATCAGAAGTTTATAGATGCTTGTGTTAAAAACGGATGTCCTTTAGGTTACGAAGCAGATAATGGTAATTGGTGTACTGATATATCACAACAATCTAGTAATAACTCATTAAAAACAGATTTTTCATTTAAAAACAAAAAAGTTATTTGTGAAATAACTTCAGATATAAATGATAAAAAAGAAATTGAAAAAAAACCATATATTAAACAAATAGAAAATGTTGCAAGAACAATTGAAACAAGAATCAAGCTTGAAAGAATCAAAGATTCCTTCTACTCCAGCTCTGAGGTTAGTGAATTCTGGAAAGAAATTCAAATTAGTGATTTCACAAGAACTGAAGTTGACAATAGAGAAACTATGCAAAGAAATTTCGCATATTGAGTGGTCAGGACCTATCTTTTACGAGATATTAGAAGGAAATATGAAAGATCCTTCTAAGTTGGTTATTAAAGCATTTGACTTTAGATTAATGGATATTGGTACTTCAGGATATACAGAGTATGAAACTGATGCTGATTTAGGTATGTTTATGTTTGATAATAATTACGTAGATAATATTAAGATGGGTCATATGCACTCTCATCATACTATGAAAGCTTACTTTTCTGGTACAGATAATGGAGAATTAATTGACAACGCACCTAACCATAACATCTACTTAAGTCTTATTGTAAATAATAAGATGGAAAACGTAGCAAGAATTGCTTATGTTGTTAAATCAAATATAGGTGGAACAGTAACAGTAAAAGATATAGATGGTTCTGATTTAGTTCAAGGATATCAAGACGAAGATTACATTGAGTATTTAGATGCTGATATTGAATATGAGCAACCTACAATGGATTTTACAGATCTTGAAGCAAGAATTAAAGAATTACGTCCTAAACCTAAATCTTATGGTACTTTTATAACACCTGGAAAACATCGTCAAAGTGTATATGGTTTACAACAAACTTTAAAAGATACTCCTGGATTTGAAATTGATAAGACTATAAAACTTAAACAATTTGTATCTAAGTTTCTTAAAGGAGTGAGTTTTAGTGGTACACTACAAGACGCAATGAGAGAATTAGCTCTAGCTTATCCTAGTTCTACTAGTTTTACTCCTTATGTGGAAAAACAACATAGAGAAGGATTTGGTAGAAGAGCTTATGAAACAGTATTTGGATTACCTTATAAACAACAAGAGTATTACATAATTTTACTTGAAGCTATAATGATGATGGATGATTTAACTTATTGTCAATATCATTTTAACATGTTAATGTCTTGTTTTGAATCATTTACAGACTAATGAGTAGATTTGAAAGATTTAAAGAAGCAGCATGGTTCGGTATGAACGAATTACCTGTTGTTGTAGGTGGAGTAGGTGGAATCGGTTCTTGGGTAGCTTTATTGTTATCCAGAACCGGTTGTAACCTTATAATCTATGATATGGATATTGTAGAAGAAATAAATATGGCAGGACAATTATACAGTACAGATAGTATAGATCAGTTAAAAATAGATGCTGTTACAGATATTGTAGATAAATTTAGTCCTGGCACTGAAATCGATTCTTTTGAAGAATACGATGAAGAAGGAATGGTAACTCCTATTATGTTTTCTTGTTTTGATAATATGAAAGCTAGAAAGCAAATGTTTGAAAACTGGAAGAAACAAGAAGATAGAGAGTTATTTATAGACGGTAGACTTTTAGCTGAACATTATCAAGTGTTTGCTGTAAGAAAAAGTCAAGAAAAAGAATACGAAAAACACTTATTTTCTGATGATGAAGTAGAAGAAGCTCCTTGTTCGTATAAACAAACTTCACATTATGCTGCAGGAATTGCATCTAAAATGGTTGCTTGTTATACAAATTACTTAGCTTTAAAAGCAGAAGATGAAACTGCTGAAGTTCCTTTCTATCATGAGTTTATGGGTAAAATATTTTATTTAGAATGTTATTACGTATAAATAATAGTAACTATTCAAATATTGATAGCAATACTTATTCTTTATGTAATTTTGCATTAAAACCTACAGATGATTATATTCCTTTACATTATCTAGTTAACATAGTGAATTTAAAGAGTAATCATCACATAATTAACGTAGTTAAGCGTATTATTCCTTGTATATTTTCAATATCTGCAGTTGATTCTATGATTAACTTACATTATATGTATGCTCCTTTTAATTATACAGTTAAAAATGTAAATTATAACGTTAATCCTGGTTTAATATTTGACAACAATGATAACATTATTGCATTAACTGTTGTAAAGAACATAGAAAACTTCTATAAAAAAACAGAATACACAATTCTTTTAAATGATGAAGTAGGTAAATCTATGATAAGCAGATTAATCAATAAAATGAAATCTAATATATTAACAGGAAAAGTAGTTATTGAGTATAAAACTCAAGAAGAATTGAATTTATTTAAAAAGTTACCAGAGAAAGTTAAGATAAACACATTAAAACAAAAACAAGAATATGCTGAAAAGCTAAAATCATATGCATTCAGGAATAGTTGAAAAGGGTGAAGGGTACGTTAAAATCACGTACCCTTTATATCCTGTCCACGTTCAAATTAATGAACCTAAAAAAAACACTACTAAGAAAAAGTTTAAAAAAGTAAGTGGACAAAACATTTATTCACAAGGATCTCCTTTCTTTAGAAAGATAATAGTGCAAAAAATGCACGAATTCCTTTCTAACATAGAGAAGTTTGATTTGAGTTCATATCCAGTAGAAATAGAAATGGAATGGCACATGATACCGAACTTTCAAAGTATAAGAATGATTGGGGAAAAACTATCATTAGGTAAACAAAAAGATCACTACAAACCTACATTTGATTGTATCAATCAATGGTTATGGGTGAAAACCTTTGAAGATGTCCTTGTTAAAGATTTAGAAATTTTACAGGATGATAATGTATCTTTTATATCATCAAGTGGTAAGATAACATTTGTACCTGTAGAAGAGTATGAAGATCGTAAATTGGTATTTATTATTAAAGAAAGTGATTTAGAAACAAGAGAAAAATGGTTAAATTTGTTCAACTATGAGTATGACTAAAAGACTTATTGAGTTAATAGAGTCAGGACTCAGTGAGAGAGAAGCAGTAAATAAATTATATAATGACCGATTATCGAAAAGTAGACGCGCTGAATCAAAGCAGTCTAAAATTACTACAAGCAGATCAGGATCCTTTGCTATTCAAAAAAGAACGAGATCCTAGTATCGCACCATGGTTTATATTTGGACAACTAGTTGATGTCCTTTTATTAGAACCAGACAATTTTACAGATTATTTTTTTACCTGTAAAGATTATGAAGTACCTTCAGATACAATTAGAAAGATTGTAGATAATGTTTATGCTAATTCACCAGAAGGTGAATTGAAAGATAAAGATATAGATACAGTACTTAATAATATCGATTGGTATAACAATTGGAAACCTGCAACTAGAAAGAAGAAAGTTATTGATGAAGGAACTACTTATTTCAACAATTTGAAAAGTGGTAAACTTATAGTTAAAGCTTCTGAAGTAAGATATGCAGGACAGTGTGTTGAGAAAATTAAATCAAATCCTTATTGCTCTAGTTTATTGAATTCATTTGAACCTAAAGTTCAGATATATTTCAATTATAGAGATATAGATTGTAAAGCGGAACTTGATTTTATAGTAAGAATCAACAATACAATAATACCTGTTGATGTTAAAACAACAAGTAAAGGTATTTATGACTTTAAGTATAGTTTCTATAAATATAGATACGATGTACAAGCAGCATTCTACACCTTAGCATTGGAAAAACAATTTCCTGATGCTATAATTGCACCTTATGTTTTTATTGTGGTAGATAAAGATACACAGGATGTAATGGTCTTTGAAACAACAAAGAATGTTATTAAAGGTGGTAAAGAAGGATTCATGTCTAAAACCGGTAAAATATATGAAGGTTACGACAAAATGATTGACAGATATATATTTCATGAAGAGTTTGGATATGATTATCCAATGGAGTATATGGTCAATGGTGTTAGTACAATTGATTTAATATGAGAAGAACTAAAACTTATGGATTTTTACTACCTTTATTAAAAATAAGTAAATTATCTTTTCAAAACAGGGTAATAAATGCTTATTTAGGAGATGATGAGTTCGACGGAGATCCTACTTATCGTATTTTTGTAGTTCACAGTAACTACCAAGATTCAAAGTTTTCCGAATGGGAAAACCAATTAATGAATTTAGATCATATTGTAGCAAGCTATGATATAAATGAATCACAACAGTGTGTCAAAGTATTTGACATACCTGAAGAATTCCATAGGGATTATGAAAAGTTTTTATCGGGGAAATATTCTGAAATGTCTTTAGCTGCACAGAAAACAGTTGAATCATTTCATGGGGATAAATTCTATACAATGGTCTTTACTAAAGACCCTAAAAGAAAAGCTTATGTAGAAGCTTTAATAGGACAAAAAATAGGAAAACAAGAAGTACACAGTATACCCAATATACAACAAGAGACTCTAGATAAAGAAAAGAAAACAAAAATTAAAAATATATCACATGTTAAGTCATGAATTTTATGAAAACAAGATTCATAAGAATTGGTTGTCTAAATACGATGACTTCTTCTTAGGTGACGACATGCAAAAAGCATTTAAAGACGTTGTAACGGACGCAAAACAGTTTAAGATATATCCAAAGTCATTGGATATGTTTAACGCGTTTAAATACGATCCTAACAACGTTAAAGTCGTAATCTTAGGACAAGACCCTTATCATAATTTTATGAATGGTAAAGCAGTAGCTCATGGTCTTTCCTTTTCGTATAAAAAAGCTTCTAATATAGATGCATACGAACCACCTTCTCTTCGTAATATACTTAGAGAAGTAGAAACAGATATTTATGATGGTATGCAATTAGTACCTGGAGATACTAATTTAACAAGGTGGGCTGAACAAGGAGTATTACTTCTTAATACAGCATTAACCGTAAGAGCAGGTCAAGCAGGAAGTCATACAAATATTTGGAAAAAACCTATAAAGTTATTTATAGAACAATTTTCTAAAGATAATCCACATGTTATATGGATGTTATGGGGAAATCATGCTAAATCATTTAAGGATATAATTACACCTGGTCATATACTTGAATCAGGTCATCCTTCTCCTTTATCAGCTAATAAAGGATTATGGTTTGGTAATAAGCATTTCAGTAAAGCAAATGATATAATAGAAAAGCAAAATGGAAAAGATTACATTATTAAGTGGTAGTGAATTAGTATTTGACAAACACATTACTCTCGTTGACAAGAACAACAACAAGACTAATTTAGGTTTTATTACCGGTGATACTTATTTTAAAAATGAAAAAGAATCTGGTAAACTTAAAAGACCTACTCTTGCTTGGACTGTATTAATGGAGATATATGAGAAGGTAAATCGTGTAGTATACGTTACTGATAAGTACACATATACTTTTGATAAACCAGCTCATGATAATCCTATTATTAGAACATATCAAGGAGAGAGAAAAATAGTAATTCCAATTAAAAATTTTAAAGTAGAAGACAATGTTAAGGAAGCAAGTACAAGTAGTCAAGGTTAATACCATGGCTGATGGAACAGTTCGTCTAACCATAGACTTATTAAGTGGTGATGGAGATGACATGAAAACAGCTTATGAGATGATTAATGAGGGAGAAGTAACAATGATACTTACTCCTACTGAAACATTACCTCAAGCTATTATTGATGTAGGAAGAAGTTTAAGTGATGAAGAATCACACTAAGTTATACCTAGATACGTTTAATTATTCAACTGCAGATTGGATTCCGTGCGAAATGTGCGGATCCACTGCTGTTGATATTCATCACATCGATGCAAGAGGACAAGGTGGAGATCCACAAGGTAAAAAAGATGTTATAGAAAATCTTATGGCAGTTTGTAGAAATTGTCACATCAAATATGGTGATAAAAAACAGTATAAACAATTATTAAAAGAAGTACATGGGAAATTCATGGAGAAGAAAATACGCAGAAGCTAAGAAAAAGTTTACGCGTGAGAATCGTGGTAGAAAAATAGTAATGAAAAAAGACAGAGATGATAACAGCCAAGGATCCAAACAATTTAAAGTGGGTGGTTAATTTTAACCATCTTACTGATAGACAAAAAGCTGTAGTTGCTTACTATAATGCTATTGTACATTTTATGGGAAATACTCCTAATGATTCTACTTTAGGAGCTAAAATAAGAACATTATTTCAAGAAAAAGATGTAGTGGTATTAGGAAATAATTTATATAAAGAAAGTAAAACTCCTTGTACTTGTGAATGTCATTCATCTAATGAAACAATTGTTCATTTTACAGCATGTTGTAACAATGAAGAAGTAGTTACTTATTTACCTTTAAATGAAATAATATGAAAAAAATATACTTAGCAATACCTTATACTGGTATGGAAGAATCTGCTTATAAACAAGCAACTGAGATTACAGCATTGTTACTTAAATTAGGTAACTTAAATGTATTTAGTCCTATTACTCATTCACACCCTTTACATGCTGATTACGGAGTAGAAGGTACATGGGATTTTTGGTCTAAGATTGATTACCAATTTATAGATTGGTGTGACGAAGTATGGGTAGTTCACCCTAGAGAAGGTTTATCTAAAGTATTTTCATCTACCGGTGTAACAGCTGAAGTTAAATATGCAGAAGAGAACAATAAACCTGTAAAGGTATTACACATAGAAACAGTAATTGAAATGCTTAGAATTAAAGAACAAATTGAACAAGATGAGTAAAGGAAGTAGATTCAATATTAATAAACCTAAATACTCTATTCTTAGTTTAAAAGAGTTAGAACCAGGTGTAAGAGTATTGGAATTTGGTGCAGAAAAATATTCAAGAGACAATTGGAAAAAAGGATTAAAGTTTTCTGAAATACTTGATTCTATGATGAGACATATTTCTGCATTACAATCTGGTGAATGGTTTGACCAAGAATCAAAATTACCTCACATTGGTCACATCCAATGTAATGCTTTATTTTTGGGTTGCAAGAATAACACGATAGATTTAAAATTTGAAGATGGAAACAGTATATAAACGGGATAGTAAGGGTAAACTACGTTATCTTAAGGTTTATACAGAAGTGGTGAACAACATGGTATGCTATCAAGGTAAATAGATTTTTTATGAATTACAAACATCAAAAAACAAAAACACTTACAATTAAAAATAATGGTAGGAGTAGCGATTTTGTTACTCCTAATTTTATACTAGGTTGTGAAGGCGGATGTCAGTATTGTTACGTAGAAAGATGGAATAGACCATCTATTTACTTTAACAGTAACGTTGATCAAATACTTCAGAGTATTAAAACTCATAGTGAGAGTTTAAGTCAAAAGCAACCAAATCAAGTAGATCCTAAATACTGGACTTACGATATTGGTTGTTCAACTGATGTTACTCTTTATTGGAATAAATATCCATTTGATAAAATTCTTAAGTACTTTAGGGATAATGGAATAAAATCTACATTCGCTACTAAGTATGTGAACAAGAAGATGTTAAGAGAAGCTCAAGCTAATGAGCAAAATCGAATAAGATTCAGTTTATCTCATGAACGTGTAAGAATGGGACTTGAACCTAAAACTACATCTATTCCATTACGTATTGATGCTGTAAATTATGCAGTTGAGCATGGTTGGGATACTCATCTTAATTTTAGTCCTATTGTTTACTTTTCGGGTTGGTTAGATCTTTATCGAGAATTGTTTATAGATCTCGATAGAAATGTTATTAACAAGAAGAATGTAAAATGCGAATGTATTTTTCTTACTCATCATAAAGGACTTCATGAAAGAAACATTTTAGATCCTCAAAAAGCAAAATTTGAATCTGTTTTATGGAACGAGTCTATTCAACAAAATAAAGTTTCAAATTATGGTGGAGAAAATGTTCGATACAAGTACATCTTAAAAAATGAGATGATTGAAGAATTTAAATTTCTTCATCAAGAACTTATACCATGGTGTGAAATAAGATACATTTTTTAATGAAATTTTAATTAAGAGCTGAGATAGATGAACGCTTATAAACTTAATTCTAAATCTAATTACTACATAAGATCTCTAATATGTAAACATTTTAACATTGGATTTTCTGAAGTCTATAGACAAATTAAAAGTATTGAAGTTAAAGAAGACATAATTGTAGAAACTAAAGACTTTGGTAAATACAAATTAATGTTAGAAAGATATGAGTAAAAGAGTACTAATTAAAGTACAAAATCCTGATAATAATCCTCCTCCAAAGAAGGGTTATTACCAAGGTATTGTAACAGTAGGTGATAAAAAATCTGTAGAAACAGTATATTGGACCGGTAAGATATTCACTCAAGAAGAGTGGAAGTCATGTAAAGTTATAGGATGGTTTAATGCTAGTGATATATTAGAAAAATATGCACCTTAACGAAGAAATTCTATTTATGGCATTTAGATATGCTTTAGGTAGACAAACATATGTAGTCAGTGATGTAGTTGAAACAATTATTAGAAATTGGGATGAATTATCATCTAATGTACAACGCAGGATTAAAATGGAGATAGAAGAAGCTATATCAAAGAATATGGCTGGTCATGAAATGGATGTAAAAGAATGGAAAAAAATATTGAAATGTATTTTAAAATAATAGCATCAATAATTATTTTAATATGTTATTTTTTAATAGTTTTTGATGTAAATATTGATACTGAAGAAGGTTTTATTATTTATTACACAGTTAATTTTAAACGTAAAAGTTACAAGTTATGGTAATATGGCATATTAGTGATACACATGGAATGCATAATTATTTAACTGTTCCTAAAGGAATAGATATGATTATTCACAGTGGAGATGCTTCTAATTATATGGATCCTATTATAAATCACAATGAAATGTGGGATTTTAAAGAATGGTGGAACAATTTAGAAGTAAAGTATAAGATCTATGTAGCAGGTAATCATGACACAAGTATTGAAAAAGGAATATTTAGTAAAAATAATTTAGAAAACAATGATAATTCTTTTTATCTTGAAAACGATGAAGTAGAGATAGAAGGATTAAAATTTTATGGTAGTCCTTATCAACCTTTATTTGGTAATTGGTCATTTCAAAGAGCTGATAATAAGTTATTTAAGATGTGGGAAAATATACCGGAAGATACTGATATTCTTATTACACATGGACCACCTAAAGGTATACTTGACTTAGCTGAAAAACCTAACCATACTTTAGAATACTGTGGAGATAAACATTTATTTAATAGAGTGATAAAAATTAAACCTAAATACCATCTATTTGGACATATACATAATAATGGAAACCAAATAAATGTTGGTAAAAGAGTTTACAATGATATTACTTTTGTTAATTCAGCAGCAGTTACAGATAGAAAATTTGATTTAGGTATAACTTATCATGGAACAACAATAGAATTATGAGTATAAAAAATATAGTAAAGTTTAAAAAGCTTTTAAAAGAAGATGAAGAAGCTAAAGAATTTAATGAAAAACTTTATAAAGACGAATCAAGTTTTTATATGGACTATTTACTAAAAGATACTGTACAATTTAGTTTATGTTACATAAAAAATTATCACACTTTAGTATTACATAATCGTTACTCTTCACTAATTATTTTAGATGAAGAAGATAAGCAGTATTTTTTAAAAAAATATGTGACTCCTAAAGTACTTGAGTATGAAAGATTACAGAAAAAATTAAATGATTTGAATGAAGATTAAATTATGAAACAAACAGATTTAGAAGAAGTAAGAAAGTATAGGTTTTTTCAAGAATTTGATGAACCTATACTTTATGAACCACATGATACAAATACAGGAGAATCTTTATTAATATATGGTATATTTCCTTATCACTCAGTTACTTTAATTGGAGATAAAGTTACTAACCACACTAGAGATGAATTTGCTGATATAGAATATCATTTAAGTAAGAATACTAAATATTTTATTACTAATAAATACTTAATAGTAGGAGATAAATATTGTATATATTGTCATGATGGTCATGCTAGAAAAGGTGACTACACTAATATTAAAGATTATGACAATAGACATATAAGACCTATATATGTAGATGAAGATTGGAGTGAATATAAAAAGAAATTTAATTTAAAAAAATGAGAACAATTTTAATTTTAGTACTTTATTTATTCCTTATTATAGGAGAAATAAGATGTATTGTGAAAGCAATACAATGTAACTGGGAACCAATTGGTAAAGCAGAAGTAATTTATACTGGAGCAGCTTTAACCGGATTAGGTTCAATTATAGGATGGTTTAATATTGAAGACAAATAAATGGAAATCAAAGATTATCAAAAGATTATTGAGCAAACAGCTGTGTATCCGACAACAGTACATAACTTTGGATTAGCTTATGCATGGTTAGGTCTTATAGACGAGACTGATGAGTTTCTTAATTCTTTATCAGAAGAAGATGAAGATGCATCTATTAAAGAAATGGGTGATGTAATTTGGTACATTACTGCTATCTGTAAAGAATGTGATATTGAATTAGAAAATATAATGGAGTTAGTAGAAGATGAAGCTTTCTATATGTCTATAGATGAAGAAATAACTCCTATTCCTGGTTATACCGGTAAAATCAAAAAGCATTACAGAGATAAGAAAGTAATTGATATTGAAGAACTTACTGAAGTATTAGCTCATCACATTCTAACTTTAGAGAATCAGTTTGAAGGAGTTTATGATGATGTGTTTGATTACTCAGACGTATTAAATAGAAACTACGACAAACTTATAGCTCGTAGAGCAACTAATACTCTTCACGGAGATGGTGATAATAGAGAATTAGAAGCTTAAATTTAATTGCGTCATTAATTTAGACTGAAGTTTTTAGTTTATTGGGAGTAGAAGGTACGGAAACGTACCTTTGCTATCCTTAAAAATTAATAAATGCAATTAAACAATGAAATTTTATCGGATATTATTGTGCATATGAAATATGCTCGATATATCCCAGAACTACAACGTAGAGAGACTTACGAAGAGATTGTTAATCGGAACAAAGAAATGCATATTAGAAAGTTTCCAAACTTGGAAAGTGAAATTAACGAAGCATATGAATTTGTATACCGAAAAGAAATCCTTCCAGCTATGCGATCTTTTCAATTTGCGGGTAAACCTATTGAATTAAACAATGCACGAATGTTTAATTGTAGTTACGCACCTATAGATGATCATAGAGTATTTTCTGAAGGTATGTTTCTACTATTAAGTGGTTGTGGATTTGGATATTCAGTACAAAAAAGTCACGTTGAACAATTACCTGAAATACAAAAACCTACTAAAGAACGTAAATTTGTTATAGGTGATAGTATTGAAGGATGGAGTGATTCAGTTAAGTATCTAATTAAATCTTATATGGGAATGGGTTCTAAACCTAGATTTGTATTTGATGATATTAGAGAAAAAGGAGCATTACTTGTAACATCAGGTGGTAAAGCTCCTGGTCCGGAACCATTAAAACGTTGTCTAAATGAAATTGAAATGATTTTAGATAGCAAAGAGAATGGTTCTAAGTTAACTCCTATTGAATGTCATTCTATTATGTGTCATATAGCAGATGCAGTATTAGCAGGTGGTATTCGTAGAAGTGCAATGATAGCTCTATTTTCATTTGATGATGAAGACATGCTTACATGTAAGTCAGGTAACTGGTGGGAGTTAAATCCTCATTTTGGTAGAGCTAACAATTCTGCTGTTGTATTGACAAACAGAGTAACTAAATCTGAATTTGAAAACTTTTGGAAAAAAGTTGAAGCATCTAAAGCAGGTGAACCTGGTATCTATTTTACTAATGATCCGGAGTACGGAACCAACCCTTGCGTTGAGACCAGTCTTAGACGTAATACATTCTGTAACTTAGTAGAGATTAATGGAGCTAATGTAGATAATCAAGAAGACTTTAATGCAAGATGTAAAGCAGCATCTTTTATTAATACTCTTCAAGCTTCTTACACAGACTTTCATTATTTAAGAGAGATATGGAAACGTAATACAGAGAAAGATGCTCTTATTGGAGTTGGAATAACCGGTATAGCAGCAGGTAAATTAGATGAAATAAATATTCAAGAAGGAGCTGCTATTGTTAAGTTAGTCAATGAGATAACAGCTGAGAAAATAGGTATTAGACCTGCAGCAAGAACTACTGTTATTAAACCTGCAGGAACTTCATCTCTTGTATTAGGAACTTCGTCTGGTATTCATGACTATCATGATAAATATTGGATTAGAAGAATTAGAGTAGGAAAGAATGAAGCTATTTATTCGTACTTATCAATTAATCATCCTGAAATATTAGAAGATGAAATATTCAGACCAACGGAACAAGCAGTTATTTCTGTTCCACAAATGGCTCCAGAAACGGGTACTACCCGTCATGATTCTGTTAACAGTTTACTTAATAGGATATACAGATTCAATGAAAAGTGGGTACGAGCAGGACACAATACTGGTCCTAACTATCATAACGTATCTGCTACTGTCAACATTAAGGATGATGAGTGGAATCAAGTAGGAGAATGGATGTGGACGTTTAGAGACAAATTCCACGGATTAAGTGTTTTACCTTTTGATGGGGGAACTTATCAACAAGCTCCTTTTGAGTCTTGTACAAAAGAGACTTATGATGAATTGGTTAAACAATTACATTCAATTGACTTAACTAAAGTAGTTGAGTTACAAGATAATACAGACCTCAAAGGTGAAGCTGCGTGTGCAGGTGGAGCTTGTGAGATAGTATAAAAACATACAGGTGTTACCACCTGTTTTTTAAATTAAATAAAATGGAAAAGAATAAAGAATTTAATTGTGCTGATAAAGACATGGGTTTACGTAAATGTTCGGTACAATGTAATTATTGTAAAAAAAGAAACTAATGTTTAACAGATTACCCAAACATTTCAAAGTTGAGGATATTATCCCTAATTCTCAAAAAGCTCTGTCTAATAATGACATAGAGTTATATGTACAGTATGTAACGTTTTATAAATATTTTATAGCTTAATCAAAATGGAAATGATTTTAAATTTAACACCAGGATTCAATCCTACAAATGCACTAGAAGAAGAATGTATCGATTTTAAACATTTTAAGTTTGCTAGTGGTGAACATCACATAGTTATCAAGGATGACTTTAATGAGTTCGGTGAACCAACTGATGTGAATATTACTACTAGAATTAATTCTATGGATGATTTAGGTAAGCTTATGGTAGCTGTAGATGCTTTAAGTCAAACTGGATGGTTGGGTAACAAGTGGTTAACTATACCTTATTTTCCTGGTAGTAGACAAGACAGAAGAAATCAATACGGAGAACCTTTAACTGTTAAGATTTATGCTGATATTATTAATGATATGGAATTTGATGGTGTAAGTATATGGGATCCACATTCAGATGTAACTTCTGCTTTACTTGAAAACGTATCAGTAATAAACAATCACAAATTTGTAGATAGATGTTTAACTGACATGGATCCAAATGATACAACAGATTACTTAATTGTATCTCCGGATGCAGGTTCTCTTAAGAAAGTTAATTCTTTATTAAAGCATTTCAATTTTGGTAGTAATAGATTACTAAAGTGTGATAAAGATAGAAACCCTCTTACTGGTAAAATAGAATCATTTGAAGTACATTCTCCGGATTTAACCGGTAAGACATGTGTCATAGTAGATGATATATGTTCAGGCGGTGGTACTTTCATAGGATTAGCTAAAGAACTTAAAGAGTTAGGTTGTCATGATATATATCTTATTGTAACTCATGGTGAGTTCGGTAGAGATGTATCTTCAACCTTAAATAAACTTAGTGATCATTTCAATAAAGTATACACATCTAATTCAATTAGAGATTACAATAAGAAATGGCATGAAGCTATAGAACATTACAACGGAACTAATTATTCAAACTTTTTGATTACTAAAGACTATGTCTAATCCTGTCAACGATCTACTTACTGTGTATGAAGAACACGGTACTATAATCGTTGGAGTTGATTTTGATGACACAATATTCCCTTATAATAAGCGTAGTAAAACACAATGTGAAACTGTAAGGGAAGTATTGTTGCAAGCAAGACCTTACATTACTATATGTCTATATACAATAGCAGATGAACAATCTCTAAAGTACAAATTAGCACTTATGGAAATGTGGGGTCTAACTCCCGATTATGTAAACGAATCACCGGTAAAGATGTCCGGTCCTAAACCTTATTTCAATTTACTATTGGATGATAAAGCAGGTTTATTTGAAGCTACATCTACTTTACGAAAATTTAAAAATATGATAAATGAAATTAACTAACATGCAGTTAGATATACTAACTGATGAAATATACAAAAGTGTATTAGATAAAATAAACACTATTAAATCAAGTAAGAAGTTTCAAGCTTTACTTAAGAAAGTAAAGAAAGACTTTAAATTTGATCAATTAAATGAAATTATTGAAAAAAATAATTCACTTTCGGATCAGATAAATAAACTTAGAGATGAACAATCTAAGTTGAGAAAAGAGTATTGCGATATATTAGGGACATCTCTTCATTATCGCAATGTAGATTCAGATACCTCTCGTATAGAACAAGATTGTAAAGATAAAGCATTAAAAGAATTAACTTCTGATTTGCCTACTAAGAATTCAATCAAGTCAGCTATTGTATTAGAAGCAATGTCTGGTAGTAATAATATCCTTGAAGCTATAAAAACTAAATTTGAATTAAATGATTAATCCATTTTTACTTACTGATGGTTATAAGACAAGTCATCATAAGATGTATCCAGAAGGTACAACTTTAGTATTCTCTAATTTCACACCTAGAAGTGAAAAACATGCTTTAGTTAAGACCGGTTACATATTACACTTTGGTTCTCAAATGGTAATACAACAAATTCATGAACTATTTCAAGAAGGTTTCTTTAATAGAAATAGACAAGAAGTTCTTGAAGAAATTAATAAAGAGTATTCTGCATACTTAGGTACAGATTATGATGTAAGTCATATAGATGCATTACATCAATTAGGTCACTTACCAATAAGTGTTCAAGCTCTTTCTGAAGGTGTACTAGTTCCTATAGGTATACCTGTAATGAAGGTATGGAATACTCATCCTGATTTCTATTGGATAACTAACTTCCTTGAAACTATTATTTCTAACTTATATTGGAAACCTATAACCTCAGCAACTATAGCATATGAATATCGTAAGTTATTACAAGATTATGCTTTAGCTACTGATAAAGACAACTTAGGTGTAGTTGCTTTCCAAGGTCATGATTTCTCTATGAGAGGTATGGATAGTGTAGAAGCTACTATGAGTAGTGGATTAGGTCATGCTGTATCTTTCTTAGGTTCTGATAGTTTACCTGTTATACATGCAGCACGTAAGTATTATGAAGCTGATGGAGATGTAGTGTATTCTGTACCAGCATCTGAACACTCAGTAATGTGTGCAGGTACTAAAGACGATGAGATAGAAACATTAAGATACTTAATGAAACAATATCCTACTGGTATTCTTTCAGTTGTGTCAGATACTTGGGACTTATGGAAACTTATTACTGAATACCTAGTAGAGCTTAAAGATGAAATCTTAGCAAGAGATGGTAAACTAGTAATTAGACCTGATTCAGGAGATCCAGTAGATATTATTTGTGGTACATTTAATTTTTCTAAAGATAAAACAATATTTGGAGCAGATCCTACTTTAGATACAGTAAGAATTACTGAAGAAAAAGGAGTAGTAGAACTTCTTTGGGATATATTTGGTGGTACTGTAAACGAACAAGGTTACAAAGTGTTAGATTCACATATTGGATGTATCTATGGTGATTCAATTACCTTAGCAAGAGCTGAAGATATCTGTAGTAGATTAGAAGCTAAAGGATTTGCATCTACTAATGTTGTGTTAGGTATAGGTTCTTACACTTATCAGTATAACACAAGAGATACATATGGATTTGCAATGAAAGCTACTTATGTAGAGGTTGAAAATCCAAATATAATGTTGATGTCTAACCCTCCTCAACCTAAAATTGAAGGTAGAGAAATCTTTAAAGATCCTGTTACTGATGATGGTACTAAGAAATCTGCTAAAGGTTTGTTAGCTGTACATGACAAAGACGGAATTTATGAACTTAAGCAACAATGTACTTGGGAAGAAGTTCAAGAAGACGATACCATTTTAATATACAAAGATGGTAAGATCTTAGAGAGAGTGTCATTAAATGATGTTAGAAATCGAGTATCTAAGTTACTTGAGTAAATTAAAGGAGAGTATAATTACTCTCCTTTTTTTTATACGCCTTATCTATTAAAGTATTTTAGTTTTTCATCCGGATCAAACCAGTCTTCTACTGTATCTACAATAGGAACAGTTTTCTTAAGTGAATGCCAGAAATAAGTATCTCCTGCATTAGGACCTGATTTGTATTCTCTGATAAAAGGATCATCTGAAAATATAGAATTTAAATCAAAAGATTTCGTAATTAAACCAATTGTAGTGTTTAACATGTCTACACCTGCAGCTGGTGATTTAAGTAACTTAGGTAATTCAGTAGGGTTCCAAAAGAACATCATCTCAGTTTGTAGACGGTTCATTTGATAAGCTAACATTGTTACCAAGTAATCATCGTCATCATCTAATCCTGATTCTACAGCTGCAGCTAATAAAGTTAATGCTAGTAAAGAAACAACTTCATAGTTGAATCTTATAACATTTGCTTTTTCTTCAGGAGTTAACTTCTCAAAGTTTTTTGTAAGAGAAAATCCATACTTTCTCATATCTTTAATAAGATTAATCCAAAATCTACCACCGGTTCTATAATACCCTTCTGTGTGGTGACCTAATTCATAGTTAAAATCTTTCTTATTCCATCTTCTATTGAATCCAGGTTTAATAAACTTACGGAATAAAAGAGCTGCTCTACCTAAAGAGTATTGTTGTATTGCTGATCTATCTATTTCGTTATAGATACCATGTAGTCTTTTGTTTATACCTTTCAGTTTGATTTTAAAATCATTCAGACTGTCTTCTGAGAATTCATATCCTTCTTTTAGTTCTAATTGGTTAGGACCTTTAACCTCAAATGCATCATAAAGATTTACTTCTTTACCTTCTTTATTTTTTACTTTTACTTGATTAGCAAGGGCTAATGTCATTCTACCTCTCATTTCATGTTCTCCAATATTGTTAAAAACAAAGAAACTAGAAGTAGCAAATGCTTTTTGCCATCTTTTGCGATCAGCATTCATACCACTCATTCTTGCATTAAAGTCATCCATAGCATCTACTTTTTCCATAAACAACCTTAGTTTATTACGTGATGCTAGTTTACCTGTATCACTAAGAACTCCTAATATTTCTTTACCATATACTTTAGTTGCATAATGTAAATCTTTATGTGTAAAGTATTCTTTAGCAAATGCTTCTTGTCGTATAGTCCAGTTACCAATTAAAGGGTTAGCTATACCTGCATATAGGTTAAGAGCTAAGTTATTAATAGCTGTATATCTTGTAAAAGAATCAATAGCTTTTGCAGTATCTATCTCCATACCAAATACATTGAAAGAACCTTCATCTTTACTTGTTTTTCCATAGATAACCATGTCAAGATATCTCTTATATCTTTCATAAGAGTTACCTCCTCTCTTCTCACTAAATACATCTTGGTCTTTAAATAAACTGTATATACGAGATAGTATATCTTTCTTACCAGTTTTAATTTTTCTTTCTCCTAATACATCTTTACCCATTTCTAAAATATCAACCAATCCATTCATATTTTTATAGTTAATAGCCATTTCAGCAAACCTTGCCATAGTAGATGTAATATCTGTAGAAAGATCTTCCATATCACTTAGTTTATTCTTAAAGAATATAGGTACAAAGTCAATAGGTACTCCACTAGCATCTGCTAAACCATATTGAGTATCATCTTCTCTTCGTTTTAAATCTTTCATTGATTCAATTAATGCTTGCTTTGGATTCTTTTTAAATCTTTCTAACCAATCTTTACGTATCTGTGGAACTAAATTATTTCTAAATTCTTCTGGAATATAAGATTCTAGTTCATTTTTAATTTCCATTATACCATCATAATAAGCTTGTTGAGCTGCATTTAGTTTAACGTTAGATTTGAAATGATCTGCAGGTAAAGCTAATTCTTTTTTATAGAACTTATATGACTTACCGTTATTGTTATATTCTGTTACATTCTCATTATACCATTCTTCAAACATTTCTGCTGCTCTAGCTACTTGATTAGCATATAAAGGACTATCCTTACTTACGGTAACTAGTTCATCATATAGTTGTTTCTTCTTAGCTTTAATTAAGTTTTCAGCTTCAGGGTTTGGTTTAGTGTTTTTCTTATACCATGGTTTCCATAAATTCTTTCTATGGTCAGATAAGTTTTCTAAGAATATAGGATACAAGTATTCATCATATATACCTTTGTTATCATTCAATGCTTTTGTAAATATTTCTTTTACTTCTTTAGGCATTTTCTTTTGTATATAATCATCAAGTGCTTCATTATCCCCGTTAAAGATCATCTTTTCTTCCTTACGGGTCATATTTAAACTCTCTCTTACTTTATCTCCCCATTCTTTTCTAGACTTCTCATATTCTCCTTTATTGTATTCACCTAAGAAGTTACCACTATACTTTCCATTCTTTAGTTTTTCTAATACAAATGAAGTATCTTTTATACCAGCTTGTTTAAGTTTAGTATCTAAATCAATTAGTCGGTATTGAATCATTTGAGCTTGATTTCTAGTTCTTTCTAAAGAATCTTTAACTAATCTATCTGTAGCTCCTAATATATCATCACCTGATTCAGCCATGGAATCAAACCATGTTCTAGCAAACGATATATCATTTTCAGCTACACTTAATAGTTGATCAATGTTTTCCTTTTTGATATCAGGATTCATTGTTAGATACTTTTCAATAGCTTCTCCAAATATTCTTTTAGAATGCTTTTTATATCTACTCTCAATACCATTCAATAACTCAGATAGACTTCGTATAAGACCTCTTATTTCATCTGCTTTATCCAAGTTATTGTTGAACATTAACTCTTCTTGTATCTTATCAATTAAAGGTTTGTAACCTGAATTCAATTGATAAGTAAGAGATATCAATCTTGCTTGTTCAGGTAAAGACAATTGAGATCTTTCAATGGTTTTAATTCTTTCAATAGTAGACTTAGCATCTCCATATATTACGTTTATAAAGTCTAGCATTCCTTCAGCTGTCTTATTGTTAGCTATTTTAGCTTCAATGTTTTCTACTTCTTTTATCTTAGATTTACTGAATTCTTTCTTTCTATTTTTCTGTAGAACAACTAACTTTTTAAGACGAGTTTGAAGAGCTTCTCTAATTTCACTTTCAATTCCTTTTATCTGTTCAGCTTGTTCATTAAGCTGATAGTAATTGTTTTCTCCTAGTTCTTGTATTTCTATGTTATTGTCTAATACATCTAAAGCTACTTGACCAAGAGATTCTTTAATCATTTGATCAATTTTATCCGGATTAACTCTACCCTTAAATGTATTTAATATAGCTTTAAACATAGTTTTTAATCTATTCCATATACTCTTGTTTGTTTCTTCATGAGTATCCATTATAGATTGAGCTAATAGTTTACCAAGAATTTCTTTTCTAACCATGTTTTCATCTCCGTATATCTTAAAGTATTCACTGTGATTTTTTTTATACGCCTCTGTTTGAGGTACGAGATTAAGTGCATTCTGCACAACACGGTTATCTAGTAATGATTCAATTACAAAGTGAGCTACTTCTTCCGGTAATGTATCTTCTTTTCTATGATCAGATAGATATACTGCACGTTTAGCTAAGTCTGCCATACCTAATGCATCTACACCTATTCTACCTTGTAACTCTTTTATATTTTTTACATTGATTCCATTTGCGTTTAAGAAGTCAAATAGTTTAGATTCTAATGCTTTATTGGCTCCTTTACTTGATACTTTATTTTTTTCTTGTTTTTTAGGTTTTAAAGAATATAATATAGGTTGATTATAATGATAATTACTTAAATTTATTTTATAACCACCTGCTGATTTTTTTGTGGCTCCTACATCTTTTACGTATTCTAATTCTATACCTTTTATTTTTTTCATTAATTTAAACAAAGGTCCTATTTTACCTCCGTTTTTATTAACTTCTTCTGGTCCGGTATATATAGCAGAAGATGATTTACTTTGTTGAGCTTCATAAGTTAACTCTTCACCTGCAAAGTATAACGGAGTTTCTTTACCATTTTCTTTTATATGTGTTTGTATGAGATGATGAACAAGTGGAGTAAAGTACTCTAATTGACCTTCTGAAAACTTTTTAAATTTTTTTTCTTTTTCTAAAGTTTTAGATTTAGAATCTTCAATTAGTTTTTTAATTTCTTTCTTTTGTTCCTCTATGCTTAATTTATCTTTAACTGATTCAGGTCTGAGTTTTTCTACTACTTCTAAAAATTTGTTTTTATAGACTTTAAAATCTTCTTGAATATTATCAATTAATTTAATTTTATCATGTTCAGATAAATCATCTATATTTTTCCAGTATTCAGCGTTTTTATTATTTAATAATTTACGTTGTTTATTTTGTATTAGACTATTGATAAATTCATTTATGGCTTTTTCATTAACGTTTGCTACATATTTTTCTCTAGATCTTTCATTTTTAATTGCATTTAAAGCTTTATATTTAATACTTAAACCCATAAAATCTACTGTACCTGAACGTAGTTTATTTATAAATTCGTTAAAAAAGTCAACAGTTTCTTTAGAGTATCCTTTATCTTTTAAATCTAAATTATATAAACCTATTCTTTTACTTGGATCTTTTATATACTCTTTATACAATTGTTTAGCGTTAATGTCTCTTATTATTCTTCTAAACCTATACGCTTCTTCTATATTAACATTTAATCTTTCAATAGATTCTTCTGAACTTTCATTTATAGCTTCAGCAAGACTTCTTTGTTCTTTTATACGTGAAAAAATAGAAATTGGTTGAACGATATCTAAAACTATACGTTGTAGTACATTGGTTGAGTATGTATCTTTTATGATTTCATTTACTTTAGAGTTGTCTAATTTTGAGTTATTGTTCAAATTTCTTTGATCTAACATATTTATAATAGCTGACTCTATTCTATTGTAATTTATAGGTTCTAATTTTAAATCTTCATACATGTCTGATTGAATCTCATGTATCATGAAACTTCCATTTCCTAAATTAGTAAGACTACCCCACGCAGAAGGTACAGTTCCATGGTAGTTTGATAGATAAACTGCATTATTTAAAAGAATACCTATTCTTTTATGATTTATAGGATACTTAAATTGATTAGAGTTATAAGTATTAAATTGTTCTAATATTTCACCAAAAGCATATACTCTAGCTGTATTGACTAAATCAATAGCTTCTTCAACTAGTTGATTTACTGTTACTGATTTATTGGTTTCAGATAAACTTCTTAATGCTTCATTGTAAATATCTAATTCTTTTTTACTTATACCGTCTACTTTTAGCTTATTTTTAGTAGATATTTTATTGTTTTTAAATTTATCAATAAGCTTATCTGAACTTGCTAATACAACTTGAGTTGGTTTATATGTTTGTTGAGTTGGTTTTAATTTTTTAAATTTTTGAGTTTTTATTTCAAATTGTCTTTCTACTGATTTTACTTCAGATTTAGCTATTGATAATGGATCTGATTGATCATTAACTAACATATCAATGTCTATTAACTTTAAATCTTTAAGAATAGTAGACTCTTTTACAAACTTTCTATGTTTTTGATATTTTTTAGGTATAGTAGCTACTGTTTCTTCATTAACTATATTAATAGAATTAATATCACTTTGTAAGTTTTGATAGTCTTCTAAACTAAGTAAATCTGATTTATCAGCATTTAATATTCTTAAAGCTGCTACTCTATGAGGATTACTTTGACCATCAACTAGTTTTTTTATTACATCTTTAACCCATTGAATGAATTTATCAATGAAAGTACTATTTTCAATATTAGCTATTTCTTCAGCTATTAACTGTCCTATAGCTTCTTCGGTTAAACTTTCTTTGTCATAAATATCTTCATATTGATACAATGACATAGCTTTATCTCTAGTTTTATATGACTTTATAAGCTCTTTTTTTAATGAACTATTGTTATTAAGTAATCTATACCACCAGTGAGCAGTTTCTTCAGGAAGCGCGTTCCAGTTAGAAGCTCTCATGTCATCATCTAATATTTCAATAGTACCGTTAACAAAGTTAGCAGCAGCTCTAGCATTTTCTACGATGTTTTTATTTACATCATATATTGCAGGGGTTAACTCAACACCTATTCCTAAAGAATCAGTAAAGTCTAAAAGTTTATTTAGTGTATTTATATGAAAATTTTGTTCATCTTCTTTCATGCTGAACAAAAGATTTCTTCGTTTATTGGTTTTTTTAATTACTTCATAGTTCCAAAATGGTTTACCATTTTTACTTATTTTATTTATAATTGTTGTAAAAGAAGGAGCTATGTCTTTATTTAAAGCTGTTTGTGTTTTATTAGCTTCTGTGTAATTAAAAGTACCTTCTGGTAACTCATTATTTTTTTTCTGAATATACCCTTGAGCATATCTTTCTATGCGATTTAAGTCAGGTACACTCCTATCTTCTTTGATAAATATTTTCCAAGCATTTTTTTCACCAAATAGTTTAACCATTTGTTTCCATTCTGGTGAATTCTTATTAGGACATCTTTTACTCATTGCTTAACATTCTTTATTTACTTCATCCGCTTGATCATCCGATACATCATCAAAGGTAAGATTATCACTTGAAGATTGTATAGCTGAAGTTGGTTTATTCAATTTGCCTGTATCAAACCATTCTTTACTAAATATTACATTAGGAGGTATTGGACCTGCTTGATTAAACATTTCAATCATTTCAAGTCCTGTATAACCATTAAGAGATCTTTCAGTAGTATTTCTATAAGCTATTTTAAATTGTCTACGTTTATTAAAGTTACCAGTTTGTGCTGTTTTATATAGTTTTTTAATATTTTCAACAATTTGTGCTGGAGTTAAACTTTTCTTTTTACCAGGTCCTGTAACAGTAGTTAACCCATAAGCTTGTCTACTATCAGATAATTTATTATCCATTTTCTCACCTTGTTTAACTCCAAATTGAGTACTAGCTACTAAAGCAGCTCCACCTGTACCTTTAGATGGATTACCATTTATTCCCAACGGATTACTTCCAAATACAAATACTGTATTAGGTTCAGGTTTTATGTTACCTTCATAATATTGAGAACTTTTATTAGAACTTTTTGTATTCATTACATCTCTTAGACTAAGTTTTATACTCTTCTCTATCTTAGGAGCTTCTGTTAAGAATGAACTACCTGAGTTGTAAGCTACTGTTACCGGTAGAATAGCTATATTCTTAACTTTCTCTGATGTAAGATTAGTAAACATTTGTCTATAAGCATTAACTTGATCAGTCCATTTCTCTGTATCTGATTTACCATACTTAAAGCTATCTTTATATTTAAGACTTGTTTTAGTCTTAAGATCTAAGATGCTATAAGTACCATCTGAGTTTACCATAATAAGGTCTACAGTTCCTGCTACTTTCTTAACTGGATCAAATAGTACAATATCATTAGATACTATCTTAGAACCTTCAGGTAAACTAGCTTTAATGTTTTCAAGTTGCTTCTTAAGCTCCATGTAATGCTTAAGATTCTTAAAGATAGGATAGTTTTTAAATGTCTGTAGATTACCTTTAAAGAAATCTCTTACAAATTCGTCTATACCATTTCCTATGTCTTGAGCTGTTTTAAGAATTTGTCTATTCTCATCAGTTTCTACTATCTTATTACCTACAAAGTCTGATACTCTAGTGTATAGGTCACCAGTAGGTATATGTCTATAGAACTTCTTATCTGCAGTTAATTCAAAGTCTTCAGAGCTTTCTATTAAATTATCAATAGTAAGGTCACCTGATGTAGGAGTAATGTTTTGTTCAATAGCTTCTGCAGGTAAGTTGAATCCTTTGTTATCAAACATATACTCACTTACTACGTTACCTTTTTTACTTCTTATACCAAGTGTATTTATCTTTTGGTATTCATACTTTCCTACTTTTTCAAATAGATCAAAACTTGTATCACCGGTTCTTCGTTTAATAAATCTTCCTTTGTTAACACCATCTTTTAATATTAGAATTTCGTCTTTAGATTTACCTATATTAATCTCATCAGTCATTACGAAATCTACAAATGGTAACTTATTGAAGTTATTCTTTATGTACTGATCAACAAAGTTTGTAATATAAGAAGGTACTTCAGCTGTAGAAGGATCACCATGATATATTCTGTTTTCTAAGAATTCATTAAGTGACTGTCCTTCTTCATTCATTAAGCTTCTAAAATATGAAACCGGTAATAGATTACCCATTCCATTAGGACTCACATTTAATCCTCCTGCATGAAAAGAGAAAGCAGCTAAGTCTTGACCCATCTTAGATACTTCAGGATTACTGTTTGTAATCATTTCTTCCCATATCTTAGATATGTGATCTTTATCTTGATGATCAAGTCCGGATGCTCCTCTAAATATAGGTACGAATATTCCAGAATCAGTTTGTACATCACCTATAAACTTAAAGAATGGTTCAAACTGTGGATATTTTTCTATGAATTTCTTTCTAGATTCGGAGTTAATTCTTGGTAATATAGTAGAATAGTGTTCTCTAAATGGACCAAAATCAGAAGCTAAGTATCTTAAGTATTCATTGTTTATAGTATTAATTTGTTCTGAACTTAAAGGTTGATTTGTTTCTTTAAGTGTGATTTCTTGCAATAAGTTCTTAACAGCTATAAAATCAGGTTCAAAGAAAGGAACATATTCTTTCAATATAGATAAAGGTTCTACAAATCCTTTCTGATAGAAAGAATCCATTGAAGGATTGTTCACAAATGTTAAGTAATCACGTAATCCGGATAACAATAAGCTTTCTCCTTTATCTAACAATAACTCTCTAGATCTAATTACAGCTTCAGTATTAGCTGTTGATGGACCAGTAGGCATAGCATCTACTCTAGTAGCTTGTACTGTCTTAGATAGATGTGAAGCCATTAATTGATACATCTCAAAAGCTTTAAATACTTTATGTTGAAAGTCTATGTCTTTCTCTAACTCTAAGTCACGATGTTTAATTAAATCAGAAGTATTGATGTTTTGATATTTAAAAGTAGACTTATCACCTTCTTTTACTTCAACGTCATTTTTAATACCTGCTCTTTTAAACATGTTTCTTACTTCAGTTAAAGCAGTACTTAAAGCTTTCTTACCTCCTCCATTTTTAAAGTATATCTCTGATATCTTTTTAACAACAGGTTGAGTTAAGAAGTAACTAGCAGTTTCTTCAGTATAACCAACTCTGTTAATAAGAGCAGCTATATCAGCAGTTAAAGGGTTAATGTTCAAGAATCCTAATACTGGGTTCTTACCGTTATCCACAGATGCAGCTAAGTAAGATGCCATTACTTTAGATACCCTTTTTCCATTAGCGTTTCTTTTAAGAGATAAAGACATACCAATTGGTTTATCTTGTGTACTATCGTACTTGTTATCAAATAACACAGGTAACTTAGTTTTAACATTATGGTTTTGCATAGTAGCATGTGAAGCATTATGGTTAGCAAATACACCTACTAATGACTTACCAGTCATCATTTGTTCAAATACTTTAAGTCTTGTTGAGTTATAAGTTAATCCTAAATCTCTATTACCTTTATCTATTTCTGCTCTTTGTAACTTATCAGCTAATCCTTCTAATTCTTTAAATTCGTTAGGGTTAAATATAGCTTCTAATGTTTGAGGAGCAGATAATACTTGTTCCATTAATTCAATACGTCTTGTATTGTTTGTATTCTGTACAGAGTAATAACCATTAGTTACATCCATATCCTTTTTGATAGCATAAACTTTATCAATATCAAAGTCAAGACCTGCAATAGAAGTAATTTCTGGAGGAAGTATTATTGTACCACCACTTGCTTCAGGAGTAAAACCGGTAATCTTAACTTTAATCATTGAATATTTATCCTCAGTTGGAATACGATATGTGATTATATCTAAGAGAGATTTATCAAAATTAGGATCTCTTAATACTTTATCAATATCTGGTTCACCATCTGTCATATATTTTTCTGGTATATTCTTACCAAATATAAAAGAAGCAGGTACATATCCTTCAAAGTGATCTAATGCTCCATTTTCTTTAAATACAATTTTAGGTTGTTTATCCCAACCCCAAGCTGTTTGGTTAATTAATACACCACCTGGAGCTTTTTGTTTAATTACTCTATTGGTAAAAAAAGATGTAAGTAAAGATTCTATTCTGTATACATGTACAGGATGCCATAAAGGTAAAGCAGTTTCTCCTGTTCTAGTATCAACTATTTCAAGAGCTTCTATATACTTTTCACCTAATCCTCTATCTTCTACTTCTTTAATTAATTCTTTAACTAATTCTGTTTTATTATTGAAAGGAGCATTTTCTCCTTCAGTTAATTCTTTAAATGATTCTTCTATATCCTGTACAGTAATAGCTTCATATTCTTTAAGAATTTCTTCTGCAGATACTCCATTATAAGATCCTTCTATATCTGCCATTATAAGTTTACGTATCTGAGTACCTAATAGATTATTATGGTCTATATGATGTAAAGGAGTTTCTAACTGAATACGATAATCTGCATTAGATAAGGTTACATACTTTCTTTCATCAGCTTGTTCTTTATAATCAAAATCTAAAGCTGGTATATTATCATTAGGTTGTACATTATGTATACCCACTTTGAATGTTTCAGATGTTTGTAATGCATCTATTTTTCTAGCATTAGGATTATACTGCCAACTATTACCACTGAATTCCCAACCCATATGTTCCATTATCTCTCTCATTATTTTATTCTTAGCAGCAACTTGAGGTACTAATAATGCTTCAGAGTTTTTAACTTGTATAGGAACTCTTCTACCGTGTGTAGTTATATGACCAAAATAGAAAGGTTTAAACACGTTGAATACAGAGTCGTTGAACTTTTCTCCATTAATCATTTTGTTATAGAGTTCTTCTTTTCTGTGATCCCATCTACCTGCTCCTATTTCTATATCTCTTAGTCTTACAATATCAATAAAACCTTGAGCATCAGTAACAGAAGAGCTTTTATAATGAAGTCTAATTATTTCATCAGCATCTCGTTTAGATACTCCTGTTTTAATTAAGTTTTCTCTTAATACTTCCTTAAATGGTCTACCATTTAATTCAGTTTCTATGTCAATGTCTTCTATAAAACCTACTCTATATTCATCTGAAATAGTATGTTGATTTCCTTTTACATCTTCATAAACAGCTTCTGTATCTAAATGCATACCTGGAGAAATAGTTTGTTTATTTCTTTTATAAAATGCTCCAGCTACAGTATGTCTATCTTCACCGGTTCCTTTTTCTGATGCTTTATATTTATCTCTTTTATAAAAAGCTGGATCACCTGAAAATAAAGATACAATTTGCGATTGCATTAGTAAGTCATTAATTAAGAATCTTCTTAAGTTATTCTTAAGATCTTTATTAAAGTTATGACTAAAGTTATCAGCTGCATCTACCCATTTACCATCTTTCATTTCAATCATACCTATTTCTTGTAGGTAATTGATTTCTCTTTCTACATAAGCTTCTATTTGAGCATCTAATTCATTTTCTTTTTTACCATCCATAAAAGGAAGTAAGAAAAAGTTCTTATTGTTTTTATTGTAGTTCTTAAATACTTCTTGTCTTTCACTAAAGTTTTTATTTCTTTCTACTTCTTGTTGATATACACTTCTTAATCTATCTTTAGCTTCTTCTACAGTATATTTCTTCCATCTAAACATTACCATGGTAGGTGAATCAGAAAGTATTTGATGTGAATAATAAGCTTCATTACCTCTAAAGTCCCATGCATTTATAGTTACTTTAGCTAAAGTTGATTTATCCATATTTGCATACTTAATACCATTACTTACATTGTTTCCTCTATAACCATCAAGTATAGCAAAGTCCATATCTCTTTCTTCTAATTCATCTAATAAGAATGAATTTTCATAGAAAGGATCTTTACGGTATTCATCTAGTTTATCTTTTAGTACTTTTAATTGCTTGGTAGTAAAAGAAGAGTTTATGTGAGAGTAAACTACTTTACCTTCTACGTTCCTAAAACCTAATTGATAGTATTGAGGTTTAGTTTTTTTGATAACATTTACTACATTATCTAAGTTAGAAGATTCTTCCTCAAATACATTCTTATTAGCTCTAGCTTGTTTGATGATTAGATCTAAACTATCATTTACTGTTGATTTGTCTGTATCATCTAAACCAATGAATGCTTTAGATTCTTCTTCATTCATTGTAATACCTACTTGATCAAGTATAAACTGTACTTCTTTAAAGTCTTCTGTGTACAGTAATCTTTTGATATCAATAGGTTCTTTAAGATTTCTCTTACTTGCTTCTATTTTCCAATCTTCAATTAATACATTTCTAACACTAGCTTGATTAGATGGAAATACATTGAAGTTGTTGTAAGTGACATTCCTTCCCTCATATTGATTAAATACTTTATTCTTTTTATTAGTTATCATTATAAACTCAGCATGAGCTTTAGCAGCTATCTGAGTATAGATATGAGTATCTAATCCGGTAGGTAATTGAGTAGTAGGTATATTTAATTCAGACCTTAATGATCCCTGAAAATCATCAACTAGGTCACTATAGATTATGGCTAGTTCAGGTTTAAGTTCAGTTAGTTTTTCTAACTTTTCCATCATATCTTTCTTACTGTAACTATCAGCTAATTCTCTTTGCAAATAGTTATACATGTAAGAAGGGTTATGGTAATCTACAAAACCAAACTCGTCTCTTACTATATCTAAATAACCTTCATTGTCTATTTTTACTTTAGGAATAGAAGTTAAGTACTTCTTAAGCTTATCACTTAATCGATTCTTTAATGATATCTGCATATCTACGTTTTGCCAACCTTCGTAATGTTCTGAGTTTTCATCTAATTCAATATCAGCATAATCATCTAAGCTTTGTTTGAATTGATATCCATATACATCAACACCTCTTTTTATTCTTTCATATAGATTAGGTTTAAGTTTACCTGTTCTATTATCATATAGTTCATTAATCAAAGTATTTAAGAATGATTTAGAAGCACCTTCTGGGAAACCTTCTTCATATTCCATTAATGTGCTAACTACATCTAAGTAAAGACTCTCAACACCTACTCTTCTAAATATTTGACTATCTGATAAAGTAGGATATTGTTCTCTTAAATCAGCTACTGTAGTAGTAAATAAAACTCTATTAACTAACTCTACTGCTTTAACAACTCCTTTAGGTCCTAACTCTGAACTAAATCTTGTAAACCTTTGTGAACCTGATATAGGAGTTTTATAAGTTTTAGTACTCATTTTAAAGAATAGATCTTCCAGTGAAGGATCCATAAATACTTCTTTAATAGTCAACCATAACTTTCTGAAAAAGTCTTTAATAGGTTGAGACCAAGAAGGATTCATTTCTCTAGTTATAGTATACTCTTTATATCTTTCAGCTAACCATTCTTCTTTTTGAAGAGTAGTGCCTTCAGGGCTTAACTTTAAAAGTTGTTTCTTTTCACTAGCTGTACTGAACATATTAAAGATAACGTGGAAACCTTCGTGATATGGAGTACCTTTAGCTGCATCAGATGATATGTAAACAGCACCATCTTTAAATACACCCCATGCTTTAACACCTCCATAACCATGAATTTCTCTTAGGTTATCTAACACGCTAATAGGTACATTAGGGAATTTCTTTTTAAACCAAGCTAGTTCTTTTTCTTCATTCCATTTTTCAACTTGTTGACCGGTATCAATAGATAATAAGGACTTACCTCCTTTATTTGGATTTCTTCTAATTTTTACATTAGGTTTATTCCATTTACCTGATGATGGTTTAGTTTCTTTTTGAGTCTCAAATGAATTAAAATCTATTCCTATTTTAGTTGAATGTACTTGTTCAGTTAAGTGTAGATTTGTTTTATATCTATTTGCAAACTTCTTACCATTAGATGTTATATCATTTAAAGGTAAGTGAGAAACTCTATTATCTAAGTTAAGTAAGTCATAAGCTTGTTGACCGTTTAATCCTTTAACAATCTTATTTTCTACTTTTACATTCCATCCACTTCCTTTAGTAAAGGATACATCTTTAATATCTTCCCAATATACAATAGTTCTTAATTGTTCTAGTTTATCTTTCCAATTATTCTCTGTTGCGTTATTAAGTAAAGACATTATACGTTCTTTTACTTCCGGAACATCTTTTATCTTTTTAGTAAATAATCTATGTGGAGTATAAGAACCATCTGCCATTGGTACTAATATGTAAACACCACCTTTGTTTACTGTACCAGAATTAACAAATATTCCTTTATGATTATGTTTAAGTATCGTACCACCTTCAAGTTTAACACCAACAGCTAATTTAACATCCATATCTATTTCAGTTAAATCTCTAATAGCATCAGTTCTTACTCTACCTGGTTTTACTTCATCTACTCTAATAGTCTTATCTAAAGTAACTACTCCTATTTTACCTTTTAATTCTTGATCAATTGCTTTTCTTAAATCAAGTAGTTGTTCATTTCCTGAACCTCGATATGCTTTTAGCATACCAACTACTTTTCTATTAGAAAGATCTTTGTTCTCTCTGTTACCGTCTATATACTTAACAAAAAGTACTTTACGTTTCATAAATCCTTCTGATTCAAATCGATCATTAGTATCTATTTCTAAGTGTAAAGTATCTCCTACTTTTACACCTCCTTTATTTAAGTAGTTCCAATCTACTCCAATAGTATTTTTATCAGAAGGAATAGGTTTACCGGTTTCATCTACATTAGTTATCCAATACTTATCTTCTTTAACCATTTCCATTTCTTCTGCTTGAAGTAATGAAGGACTAGTTAAAGGTTGAGATGTAACATCAGTATTTCTATCGTGATGGTTAGTTAAAGTAGTTCTAATAGGAGCATGTTCTTCTACAGGTTCATAAACTTCTTCTTTTGTTTCTTGTCTTATTGAATCAAAGAATTCGTCTTGACGTTCTTGTAAGTCTATTTGTTCTCCTATCTCTTCTACTGTTTTATTTAATTCTTCAAAATTCTTTTTTAGAATATCTTCAATTTTAGAAATATTATTGTTAAATATTGCTTGTTCTCTTTTACTTAATGGAGCATTTTGTTTAACTTTTTTAGCAATACTTTCTAATATAGTATCAGAAACTTTACCTGTATTTACAAATTCATTAAAGATTTCTTCTGATATAGTTTCTTTTACTTCTTCATTGGAGAAAGGACTTTTTAATGCTTTTAATTCAGCACCATATTTAGCATTGATTTTATCTTGTACTGTTTCAGTACTATTTTGTGTAAAAGTAGCTTCTGTAAAATTTTGAATTTGGGGAGTAGTGATAATATCAGAAATAGCAGAATAAAGTGAATCTGCTGCATTATTTTTTACTTTTTTACCTGTAAATAAATCTGTAATAAAAGAAATAATACTTTCAAATACATTTTTATTTTTAGAATTATACCTTAAATTTTCAGGTAGTTCTATTCTTTGTAATGCTGAAACAAATCCTTCATTAGACATCTCTGCCATTAATTCAGACATATTAACTAATCCATACTCTTGACCTCCAAAATATGTATTAGCATCTAGTGTTTTAAGGTAATTAAATATTTGTCCTATTTTTTGTACAGCTTCTACTTGTACAGTATTTAACTGTCCTTTATATTTACCTTTTTTTGTATTAGTATAAACGTCATTATATACAGTTTGTGTAACACCATGTATTAATTCATGTGTAATAGTATATTGTATAAAACTTTGAAAAGTAGTTAATCCTTTTACACCTAAGAGTTTACCACCTGCTCTTCCTTTATTTTGAAGCATATTTTGATAGCTTTCATAAAGAGCGTTTAGATTTATTGTTACAACTCCTGTTTGACTACTAAAACTACCACCTGCTCTGCTATCTAATTCTTGAACACCATTTGTAAATAAAACCTTGATGTTAAATTGATTAGCCGCATTTAATATTAAATTAAACAACTGCTGCCCAAAAAGAGAGTCACTTAATATTCCAATCTTTTTTAATTCATTTAAACTTATTTGTTGTTCTATTGGTAAACTATTTACAAAAGAAAGCTCTCTTCTTCTTTCTATATCAGCTTTTTGAGCTTTTACTTTTGAAGTTTGCACTTCTTTCCTCCCTTGCGTGGTTTCTTTTTCATTTGGTCTTAATTTATTGTATAACTTAAGAGCTTCTATTGAATTAACACCTAATATTCTAGATATCCTTTTAACATTCTGAGCTTTAGAGTATCTATCTAATCCTTGAGTAATTGATTTAATCTGTTTAGGAGTAGCGTTTATTCCTTCAAATACTTTTTCATATTCAATATCTTGCTCAACTTCTTGTTCTTCAGCTTTGTTTCTTCTTATTATTTCTTCAACATCAGCTTGATATCCTTCAACATCATCTATGTCTTGATAAGCTTCATCTAATTCTTGAAGTTGTTTTAATAGTTTTTCTTGTACTTCTCTAGCAGCTCTATTTTTTCTTTTAGAGTCTTTTTCTTGCTGAGTTCTTTTTGCAGCTTCAAAGGCAGTTTCTGCTGCATCTCTATTAGGTTCTTCATTTTTTACTTTTTCGTTTTGTTCTTTAACTTCAAATCTAGGTAATTTAGTATGAAATAGTTCTGTTTTAATAACTAAGTTCATAGCTCTTAATTGACTAACTGCTTTCTTTTCATTAGTCAGTAATTCAGCTATATCTTGTTTACTTAAACCGGCTCTACCAAGTACTTGTTCATTTTGAGCAATGTACTGTTTTAATGCAGCAATTGCATCTCTTATTTCATTATGTCGTTTACCTAATTCAATAGTGTCTTTTATTTGAGTTATATCAAATAGTTCTACGTAATTGTCAGCTAATTCAGTAAACTCTTTAGCTAAACTAGGTGTAACTATATCTAAGGTTACTTCATTTAATAAAGTAATATAGATTACTTGATCTATAATTATTTCATCTGTAAACTTAACTGGTCCTTGTGGACCTATAAGAGTAACTTCTTTAACGTAGTTCTTATTTCCTTTTCTGTCGTATAACTCTTCTATATCAGAAGGAATTGTATAATCTATTCCTCTTATTTTTAAAGTACCATTATCGTTTACATTAACTGTATAATCCTCTCTATTGATGTTTTTATATCCTGCAAATACTGATTCTAAATATTTTTCAGTAGCAGCAGCGTCGTCTTCATAAGGATCTATTTTATTGTCTCTAGCGAAGTACTCATCTATAATTTGTTGTTCTCTTAAGAATGCATAGTTCAATATAGATAAATGATTTTCTGATATATCTATAGTACTAGAAGCTTTATACATTTCTTCTTTTACGTCCTTACCGTATCGTTCAATTATCTCATTTACTTTAATAGCTTCTTGGTTAAGATCTTCATTTGAAAGAGTTCTTAATCTATTTCTATATTCTGAAAGTAATTGTTTATTAAATGCTTTGGTATTAGCATGTCTAATATGTTCTACGTTATTGATTACATTGTGTATTTCAATACCTTCTTTCATTAAGTAACCAATAGTTATATCGATACCTTTTATAACTTGATTTAAAGATTCAATCAACTCTTCAGCTTTTCTTATCTGATTAATCTTTCTATCAGTAAATCTATCTTTAGTTTCCTGGTTAAAGTTTTTATATTGAATGTTTTGAATACTTTCACGCATCTTAGGAATAGATGCTTTTACTTTTTCTATTTCATCCTTAGTTTCCTGAATACGTTCTTTAGATCTCTTTATGTTAGATTTGATTTCTTCTATCTTATCTTGTCTATTCTTTACAAATACAAAATCAATTAAGTCTTCTACAGTACTTAATTTAGCATCGTATTTTTTATTAAATTTACTTAGTTCATCTCTAAATAAAAGATCTCTACCTTCATATCTATTTTTAATATCCTTATCTGTAGGGTTTTCAGGTAAGGCAGGTGCTTGTTCTTTTTGCTCTTTTATCTTTTCATTTAAAATAGTATTAAGTTCCTGTTTACCGTTGTCAGATAAATCTTTAAAAAGATCTACAAATTCATCATAAGATTCAAAACTACTAGCAGCTTGTAACTTTTGTTTTTCTTCTCTTTGTTTCTTTTTAGTTAATCTGTCTTTTCTTCTACCGGTAATAGAATCAATAGCTGGATTGATTTCATGATCAATAAATGAACTAATATCTACAGCTTCAAATACTTTACTTAATAGTATTTCATCGTACTCTGTAGAAATAGTATCTAATGGATTACCATTTTTATCTTTAGTTGCTTTATCGTATTTTATTCTATTGTTTTCTAAAGCTTTTATACGGTCATCGTATATTCCATTTTCATTTTTCTCTTTAAGTCTTTCTATCAAAACATCAGTAGCATCTCTAGCTAACATATTATTATAAGCAGCTAATTGATCTGATGTATAATCATCTCCTAGTTTACCTAAAGTTTCTTTTATAAAAGAACTTATTTCATCTTGTTGAACTTTAAATAGTTCTTTATGAGCCATTAAAGCAAGCTTTTCTATTTGCTCTTCTTTAGATAGAGTACCATCTTTCTTAATAGCATTAAAGTTTTTATGAAATTCATCAATTACTTTTACATATTTAGCTGCTTTAGGATTAGATTCACTAGCGTCTTGGTATTCTTCTCTTACTATATCTAATCTACCTCTATTAGCAGCATCGATTAACTGTGCTGTAAAAGATCTATCTGTTGCTATATTATAAGTTGTTTCATCACCAAGTAATTGACCAATCATAGCTTGAGCATTATCTCTTAGTTTTTGCTCTTGACTTGAATCACTTCCTTGTGATATATATCTAGCTAAAGAACCTGCTCCAGAAAATACTCCACCACCTATAGCACCAAACCAAGCTGATGTCCACATCTCAGGATCTTTTACATAGTTTTCAAATCTCTTTCCAAATCCTTTACCATATACAGAATCAAGTTGTCCTAATCCTTTACCTACAGCTTCTTTATTTGTCATAAATTGATATGACTCTTCAATTGCTTCAGAACCCATTTGACCGATACCTTCAGCTATCTTTCTACCTATTGACTTTTTAGCTTCTCTTGTTGCAACATTAGCTAAATCTGAGAAACCTCTATACATCATAATGTATTGAGGTAAGTCTAATACAATAGCAGCACTGTTAGCTCTCCATGCTGAAGCAGCACCGTCAGATGCCATCTCTGTAGCTTTCATGTCATTAAGTCCCATTTGCTTAGCTTTCTGAAATATTTCATCATATGTTTGCTGAGCTTCCATGGTATTTTCCATATAACGAGAAACAATAGCACCGGTAATACCTTTAGTTAGTTTTTGAGCATTAGCTCCTTTTAAAAACTTAGAACCTGCTCCTAATAGCTTACCTGCTAAACCTAAGAGTCTTACTGTTCCTACTGCAGGAATCATTAATGATAATGAAGTTGCTACTGATTTAATATTAGAACCCCACCATGTAGCATCCCATGGAGCAAATCCTTCTGCATCTTTAGTTTTAATTATACCTAAAACATCTTCTTGTAATGATTCTTTGTGTTCTGCAACCCAACTAGAAAACCAGTTAGAGTATTCTTGTGTAGCTTCTTTATAGTCTTCTTTACCTGCGTTAGCTATATCTTTAGCAATAGTTCCGTATTGTTCAAAGTCAAGTAAGTATCCAATACCTTCTGCTGTACCTAATACAACTTCTGCTAAACCTTGTCCAAAACCTTTTCCCCATACTTCCAATGCAGATTGACTTTGAGCAGCTTGTTCTTTTAGATCTATACCTGTAGCTTCTACAGGAGTGTCTAATTTAGAAAATACTTTATCAGCTAAATCAGCATCCATGGTTCTATATGGACGATCTGGAGAATAAGGTCTCTCAGGAGTGCTTTCAAATGCTAAGTTGTCTAAACCTCCCATCTTAACTGTAGACTTAGGTTTACTATCCAGGTTAGTTATTGGATCAAGAAAATTACTCATACTACAAATATATTACTTATCTGAGACTAATTTTCTTTATTATACTCATATTGTGAGATATTAAAGAACTGTTGCTTTAAGTCAGCTTCAGTGAACTTATCAAACATAGTACCTGATTCATTAGTTAGGTTATATAGACCATAACTTCCATCGTTTTGTTTTGTATATATTTGGAATAATTTATTTCCATTATCATCCATACCTGCAGTTCTAATATCAATACTTAAAGGTCCTTTACCTGGTATATTTATTAATGTTTCTTCATGATCTCCATCAACCATATTAAGTACTTTAACAGGATCATAAGCTGTACCATAAAGTAGGTTATTTCTTAATCTTTCTCCTGTTGATCTACCTCCGGATGTTATATCATAACTCATATCTCCTTCTCCGTCATATGACATTGAAGTAGCTAGTCTTAAGAATTTACTGTTATCGGTAATATGGAAACTAAAGTTTTCTTGTTTTAATCTTACTCCATCTACAGTGGTTCCGTCATCATTTTTTCTTTCACCATAGTATGTAATCTGTACAATAGGATAACCAGTTCTAGGATCTACCTGATCAGTTAATACAGCTTCTTTACCTGATATTGTATAGTCTCTACCATTGAGTGAATAAGTGTTTCCATCTAAATCATTATCTTTTTCCCATATATCTATTTGCATTCCATCTCTTGAGAATGAAGTAAGTTCTGATGTTTCTAATGCTTTATTTACTTCATTAGTTACTTCTGTGATAATAGATTTAGAACCATCTTTTTCATCATCGTAAATAAGAGTAGGTGATTTATATATAGCTAGACTTTGTTTTTCTTTAACTGCGTTTTCTAATGCTTTTTTTCTAGAGTTATACGCATCTTCTAAAACATCTTTAAATGCATCCCATTTGTCTGCTTCAAATTTTTGTTTTCTTACTTTTTCTCTAGAATCAGGATCTTTTAAATCACCCATTAAACCTGAGTCAATGACAGGTCTATTACCAAATGAATTAACCATTGCATCTTCAACACTCATATTACTCATTAAGCCTATAGCTTTTCTCATCTTTTCATTTATTTTTTTCATTTCAGGTTTACTTCCTTCTTCATACCATCCATCAATGTTAGAAAACTTTTGTATTAAAGCTTCTTGGTAGTCTTCCATATCCACAAAATTTATTAAGTCTTTAACACCTAATAAATTAAATCTTTCTTCTTGTTTAGCTATTAGGTTTTCTTGTAGTTTCTTTTGATCAAGTAATTGTTGATATCTTCCATTTAGTTTAAAGTTAGGATCATTTTTCTGAATGGTTGTCATTTCAGTATTTATATCCTTAATTAACTTTTTAGCATTATCTAAGTTTTTTTCCATTTCTTTGAATGTCTTAGGAGTTAACATTTCTGCTTTACCTTGTGAGTACATTCCACTTAGAATATTTAAATTCTCTTGTCCTTTTCTCATTGCAGTTCTAGTTGCAGTGTCAAATTCCATATCAGTTTTAAATGTAGTAAAACCACTCTTTAAAGATTGTCCTAAGTTATCTGCAATGTCTTTGATTATTTTACTAGGTTCTTCTCCGTTCAAATATTTTTTATTAAAGTTTAAATAGTTTAAAGCTTCATTATCGTTACTTAATGTAGTTTCTACAGCTTTAGATATTGCTTCTGCAGTTGTTCCTTTCCATCCTTCTGTTTGATTAATCCATTTACCTGGATCATTTGGATCTTCAACCCACCCTGATTCTTTTAAATATCCTGATGGATTTTGAGCTGCAGCTTTTGCTATATCTAAACCTCTTTGTCCTACGTTAACCATAGTACCAGGAGTAATACCTTGATAAGAAGAACCTTCTAATACTCCTTTATAGTTACTTAAAGATGCAGCTCTTGCTGCTTCTATTTGGTTCATATCAAACTTACCTGACGCTATCATCTTATCAAGCATATCATGATGCTTTAACATACTAGCGTATTCGTTTTGCATTTTATATGCACTACCTCCAGGATTAAGTTCTGAATCTCTCATTCGTTTTACTTTTAAAAAGTCACGATAAGAATCTTTACTTATACCTTCGTTGAGTATTTTATCTGTAACAGAAGATTTTTGTTTAGTAAATTCTGATCTAATTCTATCTGCTTCTTCAGTATCTGCTCCTAAGTTTTGGAAATCCAAAGCTTGAGATTCTATTGCAGCTAATGTTTTATCATGACGCTCTTGCTGTAATTGTAAAGGCATCATCATCTCTTGCAATGTACTTGCTTGATAGATTGGTCTAACTTGTCTTGAAAAATATCTTCCTGCCATTATTCCTTGTATTTAACTTTTCCTATTTTATCTAACATGTAATCATATACAGAGTTAGCTGTATTACGATCCATTCCTTCTTTACCTATTGATCCTATATTTTGTCCGATAAGTCCTATTTGATCAGCAACTGCACTTTGATACATATCTAAATCTCTATCATTAATGTCTTCTATTTGAAGTTTCATTCTTAAGTTGTTAGCATCTTGAGTATAGTTTGCATTCTGTACTCTTGCTAACTCTTGTGCATCTAATGCGTCTGATTGCATATTAGCTTGAGCTAAAGATTGATTAGCTCTTGTGTTCAATCCCATACGAGAAGCTAAGAATCTAGCAGAGTTTCCACCACTTGCATCTCTTATGTTCCTAGAAGCAGTTGCTTCTGATTGTCTTATATCTCTATTAATCTGTTCTCTATCTACAAGATTAGCTTCAAACTCTACATTACTCATAAAGTCATTAGCGTCTTTCATTTCAGGTTTACTTCTAGTTAACCGGTATAAGTTAATAAGGTTAGAAGCTACTGGAGCCATTCTCATATAAGGATTAGCTTGATCCATGAATGTATTTTCATCTGTATTTGGTTCTTTAGGTTTAGGTAAATTTTCATCATAAATAGGATTTTCTATATCTACATCATCAAACTCAACATTAGGAGTAGGAGTTTCAGGTTTACTAAACCCAAAGTCCATATTATTTACTATGTCTGAATCTTTATCTAAAAAATATGAATCTTTATATTTATCAAATGCTTTAGTTGTTAAAGGACCAAAGTTTCCATAACCTTTTCCTTTATTTAAAGTTCCATTATCATATCCATCAGCCCATCCTGGTTGATTAATATCTAACCAGTCTTGAAAGTCTTGAGTTTGTTTTGTTTTCAGTGGACCTCCTAATGCCATGGTAATCTTACCACCATTAGATTTAAGGTAACCTCCATACTTCTTAGAGAATTCATTAAAGTCATTATCCATAGCTAACATTCTTTCTGCTTCATGAGCTTCTTTTAATCTACTTAACTCTTTAATCATAGACTTTTGAGCTGTAGTATCATCTTCTCTACCTTTATATTTATTCTTTATCTTCTTAGACGCATCTGCATAAGACATGTTACCTAAACTAAAACCTAGTTCTTTAGCTTTATCTTTAGATATCTGTAGTCTATTAGAAAATATATAGTTGTCAAAATTAGTTTCTCCTTCTTCTACTAAGAATTTACCTACTGGTATACCACCATTAGGATTCTGTTCATGAGTACCTCCACCTTCATATTCAGTAAGAGGACCACCATTAGCCATAATGTTATTCATTATAGATGAAGTCAATGCTCCTGCAGCTGCTCCACCTATTCCAGGTAGTAACATATTACCTAGAGCTGCTGCTCCTACAGGTAACACAGCTTTAGCTGTATCTTTTAATACGTTACCTACTACGTTAGGGTTCTCTGCTTTTTGTTGTTGAGGTGGTTTATAATATGCCATAACTGCAAATTTAATTAAATTCCATTAGGTTCATAAGAGAAGAAGAATTTTAAATGTCTGAACTTAAGTTTCTTAAATCCATCATTCAAGAATGAGAACTTAATAAAGAACCTTAAATCTCTTAATCTATCACTTCCTCCTTCGTTCCTTGGTATGAAAGCTCTCCACATTCTTAATCGTCTACGTGCGATATCAGATACATTCTTAACACCGGTATCTTGGTGATCAGTATAGAAACGAACAGTATCAAAAGTTACATCAGGTTTATCTATTCCTAACTCTTTAACTTCTGTATCCCATTCTATATTGTTACCTACCTTAGTTACAAATGATTTAGGTGAAGACAATATAGTTACATCAGAGTTAACATAAGTACCGTAGTATTTACCTAGTTCTCCAATACCTTCTTCCCATACACTATCTTTAGCGTTAGATTGCTGAGGATCTAATAGGTCATTATTAGTTACACTATATAGTTTGTTTATGTTTATCCACCAAGTAGGACAAGCATCTAATAGTGTTTCAAACAATCCTAAGTTCTCATTCAATACTAAAGTAAATGAATCAGTATCTTGTTTAAATGTAAAGAATACAAGGTTCCTTAGTCTATCGTAACCGGTTATGATACCTTTAGCTTTTGTATGCTTATCAAGTAACTTATCTAGTTGTACACTCTTATTTAGTTCAGACTTTATACCGGTAGCAGTAGATATTTCTGTACCATCGATTGTCTTAATTTCATTATCATATTCATCAAAGTAATAAAGCATCTTAGCTCCTTTGATAATAGACCATCTATGTTTACATCCGGTAGATGTAGATAGATACTTAAAGTCATCTAATATTCCTCCTGTACCAATTACTGCATCACCTTCATCTGATTGAACAGTATATCTAGGATTAATAGATAGAACACCTATTGCATTATCCTGGAAGTAAATAAGATTATCATTTAATTCTGCTATATGATTAATAGGTCCATAAGAACCATTGATGTCTAAGAAGTTTAATGCAGGAAAGTTTAACCAACTATCTACTGACTCATTTGGTATCTTAGAGTTAGAAGCTCTTACAGTAGTCTCAAAGTTTGTTACAGTATTTGTAGTATCGTTATTGAAGTTAGTAATGATGTTATTTTGTTTCTGATAAATTTCATTTACCTTATAGTTACGATTGTTTCCATTACCATCAAATTCTCTCCAGTTGTTTTTAATATAATCTATTCTATCAGCAATTCCACCATCAACAATTAAATTAGTCATATCGGTATCTAAGTGTTTACTTAAATCATAGTCTGTTTCTACAGCAAGTAATACTGAATTAGTTCTACATACACTACCTGATCTATAATAAGATGGAAAGTGGTTCCATTCAGAAATAAATGTATCTCCATATTTAGCAGTAACTGTTGCAGTAGAACCTGACTTAGCTTTAAATTCAGATGCAGGTATATAGTTGTTATTAAATCTTACATCGTAGGTTTGTCCTCCATATTGGTTAACTAAAGGTTTTTTGTAATTAACACAATGTAAGCTATAAGTACTTACTGGAAAGTCTGGAACTTCACTTGCTAATACAAATAAAGCAGTTCCTTTTCTTTCATTAAATATGTAGTCTACATTAAGTATATTTACATTTTTTTGATGATTTGAATTATTAATTGAGTAAGTTCCGTTTGATAATACACCTGACTCATCTGGTTTTAATAAAACAGTATCTTCTATGTCAAACGTTCTTTCATCAAAACCAGCTGTTTGTATTAAATATTTTTCAAAATTATAAATATCTTTTGCACTAGAAGCACTATAATCTGTATCAACATCTTTCATTCCTGCGTTTCCAGTGACTGAAGATCCTTCATAATAAACTAATCCACCAACTACTCCACTGTTGTAAGAACTTAACTGTTGAGAGTAATTAAAATAATTATCTGGTGATTGGTTTATTGTTTTATTTATTGATATTTCTGGACTATAAAATGCAAGAACTTTATTTTCTACAACTCCCCAAAAACTTATAGGTGATTCTCCAAACTGAGCTTCTCCTCCATTTACAGAATTCATTAACTCTCCTACAAACTTATCATTACTAAATGATGAATGAGAAGGATTGTTTGTTATATTAGTAGAATATAAAACTAATTGAGTTGCTGTTACAGATAATCCAGGTCTACTGTTTACAAACCATATTGTATCTTTTCTACTATCAGGATAACTTGGATCATTAGGAATATATACCCTATCTCCACTTGAATAATCGTTAGGTTCTTCAAATACATAGAAATCATCTCCTTCAAGCATTTTTAAATAGTTTCTTCCTGAAGGATATAATTCATCTAGTTGATAAATAGTAGGTAACATATAACCTTGAGAAAGAATAGTTTTATCTACATCTGTTCTTTCTACTCTTACAACTTCTACTCCTTGACAATCTGAAGGTAAATTTTTAAACTCAAATACAGGATAAATATAGTTAGAGTTTGCATTACCTGAACTATGTTCAGTGATAGGAGATGACTGCGCACTTGGCATTCTTAAATCACATATCCATTTAGGTAAAGATTTACGTCCTTTATTATCTATAAGAACTACTGCTACTCTATATATCTCATCTCTTCTCCAAGATCTTTTTTGAGAATTAATAGGGTCTGCAGTTGAATTAGTACTGATAACAGCTGCTGTATTATTACCTACTGAATTATCTAATCTAATTGATTCGGTAGTAAAACTTATTGTTACATTAGGACCAGATGCACCTAAGTTTTCAAAAGCAGACGTTGAACTACTTTGTTTATACATTTGATCAGTAGTAGGATCAAAATACTTATTAGCATTGTCTGGGTTTATACAATCATAATTATCAGGTATGTTTTGACCACCTGATTGAAAACCTGTGCCTAAAGTTACAGTTTGTCCATTATGTAATATATCAGTAGTAGTAGAGTTTACAGGAAATCTATAAGCTCTTGAATCCCAATCAGGACTATATACTTCTTCTGTGTAATTGTAAGCAAATAATCTTTGATCTTTAATTACTAAACCTTGTGGTTTGAATGAATTCTTACTTATAAGAGTAAATGCTAATAAGTCAAAAGAATACAAGAATAAAGAACCATCGTCTGTAATAGATAAGTTTTGTGCATTTACTTGATCTACTATTACTGAAATAGTTGGTACAGTAAGATTATCTGTGTACAGTATTCTAAATACTCTAATCTTATCCCATTGTGTATCTATGGTTATAGATAAGTCAAAGCTTTTATTTATAGTCTCAGTTGACTCATTACCTTGGACTAATGAGTCACTAATAGGTATAGGATTAGTTACAGGAGATAAAGCTGATTCTGAACCACTAGTATTGTAATACTGATAAGCATATTGAACGACTCCTGCAGAGAACGAACCACTTCTACCAACGGTATCAAGCGATATATTAGTGAGTGAAATATTTCCATTTATGTCTATTTTATTTACAGGTAGTTTATAAGCGTTACTATCTGCTATGTTTATTGATCTAAGTTCATTAACACCATCAACCCAATATACTTTTTGAATAGTAGATGATTCATAATTACCTATTGCTTGAATAGGATTATCCATAGAAAAGTTAAGTACACCAGCGTAAACTAAATAAGGATTAGTATCTCCTGGGTTATACTTCCATATACAACCAACTCCGCCTAGTTCAGAATTAGTTGTAGTAAACAGTATAAGAGTATCTCTTATAAAAGTATATCCTACAATCTTCTGTCCTGTATTAGAAGCAGGTGATAATTCAGTCGTAGTAGAAGCTAAGTCAGCAAATGAATATGTCTGTAAAGCAGACTCTCCAGGATGTTTAACATTAAGTTGTCCATCACCTATAACTATAACTTCTAATCTAGGTAGAACGAATTTGAATTCATTTCCTTTAGGTACAGTAATATCACCTAACTCAGTGTCTTCACTTACAGTTAAAGTAATATTATTTCCTTCCCAGTATACATTAGGTTGTCTTTTACTAGAAGACAAGTCCTTGTTCATACCTCCTTCAAAACTATGTAATGTTCCTTCTAGCATATGAGTTATTGTAAAAACTTTCTTCTTTGTTATCGTACTTATTAAAGTAATGCCATGAATCTAATTTAGGTACTAACCTTAACATATAGTTTCTAAGCATTTGCATTTCATCTTGACTAGGAGTTTGAATAGAATTCTGAGCTGAAGGTATATACCAAGCTCTTTCTTGTTCAGACTTCTGATATACTTTATCTAATAGTAAACCTTTTCTCCATAACTTATAGTCTACTTTTTCTTGTATATAAGCTTTTACACCTTGTTTGTATCTTTCATTATCCGGTATAAGAGGTAACCCACAAGAAGAAGTAGGTAAACATAGGTAAGTAACTATTACTGAACCACTATCGAAGTTAGTGAATATGTATCTATCTTTTACTTGATATTCATAATCAAATATACTAGGAGCTTCTGGTTGAGTATGATCTAAGTGTTTTATACTATTAGATAGTTTCATACGTCTACCTGACTCTTTTTCTTCTACAGCTTCTAATCTATAAAGATCATCAGGTAGTACACCTCTATAATTAGTAATAGTTATAGGATCCGGATGATGAAGTTTTTCATCTCCGTTTGTAATCTTTGTTATTAAGGAACCAGGATATCCTATAAGCTCAATAGCTTCACCAGCCCATTCTGCCATATCAGAAGGGTTGAGTTCTTCTTTGTGATCACAATCTCTGTAGATCCTTTCAATTATAGATTCTAGTTCAACGTATTTAAAATTCCACATAATCGTAATAAGTAGGTTTTTTAGGAGACTTTAATGCTTTGTTTAACTCAAGATTAAAACCTCTAGCTGGAACAAAGATACGATGATTTTGTCCTTTATAGTTAGCTATAGTTTTATCGTATAATATTTTACATACATATCCATCTGTATGGTTATTCTCGTGGTAAAATATTTTAAGGTTATCTATTTCTTTAAGGGAATGTTTTACTTCATTATAAGTCTTACCTGGATTCTTCTCCATATAAAACTTAATAGTCTTATCCCAATCAATAGGTAAACCTCTTATTTTACCATCTTTTACTTTTAACTTTTGTTTCTTTCTCTTAATAGAGATAATACCTAATCTAAAAGGTAGAACAAACTCATAGTTATTCCATATAATTCTACTTTGTACTTCTTTAAAGAAGTTCTTTATTACTCTTCTATAGGTTTTTAAGTCTACAGGATTCTGAGCATTTTCTTTATAGTATTTATAGAAGTCTAATATCTTATGGGAGGTCATTACTATCGTTCTTTTTATCTTCAGGTATTTGCATAGTTTGACCTAGTTGTTGTATAATCATACTTTCTAATTCAGGTATCATATCTGCAGAGATAGGATACTCATAATCGTAGTCAGTACAATCAAGACTTTTATTCTTAGCGTCTACAGTATCACAGTCTTCAAATAGACCTCTTACTATAATCTTATCTAAGTATCTATATTCTTTACATCCTAAAGCTCCTTTTACATAAACATAGTTATTGAATACGTAAGAGAAAACTTGATTCTTATTATATCTTCCTTTTCCGGAATATATAGATTGAGCGTATGAAACAATATTAAATCCTGGATCATATAAGTTTAAAGAACCTATTCTAACTATTGATAGTTTATCTGCTATCTTAAGTAATTTAGGTAGCTTATTTACTGAGCGTAATATATTCTGTCCTACTGTTAAACTAGTATCCATAGATGCATCGTATTTGTTTACATCCATAGTAATAGTCTGTAGATCTATTTCACTAAATCCCTTACCTCGTTCAGCTCTACGTTTTAACAATAAAGCTCTAGTGTTATCTATATGATAAGAGATAATCTCAGCATTGTAGTTAGTATCATCAGAATCAGCTTGTCTAAGCTTTTCCATGATAGAATATATGATCTCTGACTTAAGCATTATTCATGTTTTACAAATAAATTTGTTCCATCACTGAATAAACATACTTTACCATAATTACTATTAATAACATAAGTAGCTGCACCATCTATGGTTTCTGCACCTTGTGTTGCAATAGTAATATTATTAGCAGCAGCGTTACCAGTTTCATCTTTAATGAACCATTCTCTACCTGCTTCTATGTCATCAGATTGAATAGTAAGAGTTGAAGCTACACTGTTTGTATTAACAAGTGCATTGTAAACATTGGAACCGATATTGCTTGTTGAGTTATAATTATTTACTTTATTTACTATCTTACCATTAGTAGTTAAACCTCCATTAGGTATTGAAACATTTTCATTGGTATCTATAGTAATAAGTTTAACGTTATTTCCCGTAGCTAACTCAGTTCCACTATCGGACTCTACTGAATATAGTAACTGATCTCTTACTCCTACTTTGGTAAATCTTTGATTTACTGCAGCATCAGGGTTATTGAATATTTGTAAAGGAGCTTGTTCATTAGCTGCACCTTTCATTAAAAGACCTAATCCACTTCTTTCAATAATAATTATACCATCTCTGATAGTAAGGTCTCCTAATATGACATCACCTCCTTTAGATACTTTGTTGTTAATTGCATCTGATAATGATTCTGCAGATACTATTTTATCTACTAATATATGCTTCTTTTTATTATCCCTGTTATCAAAAACTTCTATTGCTAAGTAGTTACTTTGACCATCAGGTAATTGTTTTAAAATTGGATTTCTTTTAGACATAATTTAATTTTTAACAAATATACTTACTTTAAAGGAATATCGTGAACGTAAGGTAAATCATTGAAATTTTCTATGATATAGAAACCTGCAGTTGATGTATACCCTAATGTTTCAGAGTAAAAGTTACCGGTAAACAAAGAAGGACAATGTATCATTCTAAAGTCAGTAGAGTTGTCATAAGTAGCATTGATTAGTTTTTTTCTAGAATGTAGATGACCTGCTAATACTACGTTGTAATGACCTTGTTTACCATAGTCCCATACAAGCTTAGTCATGTCTTTATTGATACCTCTATCACCATGTGTATTGATATAACAGATATTATCTATTACTTCTGTGTATACATAAGAACTATAGTTAATTTGATAAGGAGTAGTCTTATCTAAGAAGTAAGCAACTAAGTTAGCTATCTCTCCTTCCGGTTCTAACTCTTTATTAGGTTGGGACCTATCGTGGTTTCCGGATATGATAGTGATAGAAGCTACGTTGTTTATCTTTTCTAACCATCTTTTGATAATTTCGTATGCAGCGATGACAGCATTTGTACCCCATAGTTCTAGTTCTTTAAAAGTATTCTGTTTACTTGTACCAGAAAATGATTCTATCAAATCTCCTAGTATAGATATATGTACTTCTTTATAGTTTTTAGAATTAATAATTGCAGCAATGTTAGCTAAGTATCTTTCTAACACGTCTAGATTATAGTTTTGACTTTTAACTAAGTCTTTAATATAAGCTCCTATATGCCAATCAGTAGTAACTACTTTAGCTATTCCTGTTCCTGGTACATTATTAGATATAATATGAGGTTTGTTTTCAAAGTATTTATCTAGTTCAATTTGAATCTTGTCTTTACCTGAACCTTTCTTAAATACTACAGAATAGGTTTGCTCACCATTAGACATGGTCCAAGCTTTAACAGACTTAACATCTTTCTCTTTAATGTTGTTTTCTTTCAACCAGTTCTCATAATGTGAATCTGTTTTAGATAGTTTATGAATATCTGCAATCTTTCTTCTTAAAGTTCTATGTGAATATTCAGTTTCTTCCATTACTTCAGAAGCAATTTCTGAATATTTCTTACCTACTTTGAGTTGTGTTTTGATGTAATTTATAACATCAAAAGTAAGACCAATATACTCGTTTCTATTATCATTACTGTTAGATATCGATTTCTCCATGTTTTTATTGTTTCTTTACGATCGTTACAATCTTTTAAGTCTTTTGTCAGACTGTTTATATTTCCTTCAAGTTTAATGATTTCTTTTCTAGAATAAACAATAGCTACTGAATCTGCTATAACTTTCACTTTATAGCCTTCAATTGCTGTTTCGTATTGTGATTTGATTTTCTTTAACTCCTTTACTTCCTTCTTCGCTTTGTCTCCTGTAATTAACTCATAGTCTATTTGACTCCAGATACTGTCTGGTATACAGTCGCATTTAAGGAGTTCTTTTGGGATAGTACCTTGCGAGTACCCTACGTTTGTGAAGACTGTCAGGAACACTATAATAATCATCAAGTATTTCATTGTATTCTCTTTTTAGTTGATAGTATCTTTGAAGAGCTATCCTAGCTTCTTTAGTCGCATTAGTAATACTATCAGAAGCCACATTACGGTATACACTAAGCTGATTGATAGTAACAAGATGAAGCGAATCTTGGTAAAGTAATTCAGTAATTTCTTTTTCGTATTCTTCATTCTTCTTGTACAACTTATAGTTTGTAAATAATAGTACTAAAGTACTACTAATCAAAAAGATCATCACTGTCCAAGTTATCTTTTTTTCCATTTGGTGTAAATTTAGTTGCTATGTTACCTCCTGCATAGATACCATAAACAATTGATAAAGTAGTTATTGATGTAGAAATAATATTAGCATAGTTCTTTACCATACCGTATATTCCAAACATTGCAATGAGAGCAGTAACAATAAGAGCATATTTATACTTCCTATTCTTAACTTTGTTCAACATTTTTAATTGTGATTGTGATTTCATTGGCTTGTTTTAGTTTCCGGTATAATCTCTCATACGCATTTCTAGAACTGCCTATTGCTCCTTTTTGTACTTTGTTATTGTATCCTATATCTCCTACTAGAATACAACCATCTGTGTGGTCATCATAGTTTCCTATATGAATGTATACATATTTAAAATTCGGTACATCTTGTAATTCAAAATGAAAGTCAAACCATGGGTATTTATCTCTGTACTTTTGGGTAAGTCCTGATACAACTTTACGTTGTTTAATTTCATATGTTCCTTCCGGTATGCGAGTTTCTCCTTTTACTTTTATAGATCTTTTTTCATCTTCAAGAGTGTAACATTGGAATACTTCATCTACAAATAAAAGACCTTGAGTTGAATCTCCGTCATCTGAATATCTTAGTAGATGTAGTTTCATTATCTTTCTCTAATTAGTTCTTTAATTTCTCTAAATCCTTCTCTCATCATTTCTGTATTATCCTGAACATCTTTTTGTATTTCCTTCAAAGTCTCTGTTTTAGCAGCATCATTTTTTAAAAGCTCTATTGTTTGCTCTTGTAAATTAAGAATTTTAGCATCTTGTACTGCGTCGATTTCAGCTTGTCTATTAACATATGAGTTACTTACTGTAAACATAATTGTGATTATCAAACCTAAGAGAGTTTGTATTCCCCAAAATAAGTATTTGTTCATGTGGATTTCTTGACTTTGATCCATAATTATTTAGTTTTCCATTCGCCGAATAAACCGCCGAATACTCTTACAAAAATAAAATAAAGCATTGACTTAGAAAAAGTAATTTCGTCTAACATAAGTAGAAAAATTATATCTGCTTGTAAACGAGATATGTTATGTTCTGATTTCCATTGATATAACACATCATGTACTAAAGAACAATAGTAAGTTTTAGGTAGACCTGTTTCCATATTTAATGTACCATCAGGTGTACCAATGTAACCTAAGTCTCTTATTTTTAATTTAGGAGTACAACCATCCCATGAATATCCTTTTTTAATAGTAATCTTATTACCTGATATATGTACCCATTTATTTTTAAATCCAGGTAAACTTATTGGTAAAAATAAGGTTACATTTTCTGTAAGTGTGAATTTATATTTCATTATTCAAAAGTAAGATAATCTACTAAGACTTTTTGTATTGTTGGACTTTTTCCTAATCCATGATTATGAGTTAAGTGACTTGTATCATAAAGAGAAAATAAGAAATGAGTAGATGTATCATTAACATCATATACTTCACTAGCTATTTGGTCTCTAAACAGAGTACCACCTGTTCTTTTATCCTGTTCTACTTTATCTGCATGTGTTAAGAAATAAGCATCTGCTGATAATTGAATAGCAGTACCAACAGTAAAAGCATAAGCTTCTTCAATAGCATTATTAGTTTGTTTAATTAAATCTGCTACTTGATCTGATTTAACAGGTATGTCTTTATCTTGTTGTTTAAGACATTCTTTAGTACCATCAGCTTTATACCAATAAAACTTTTTAGTTTTAGATGTCTTTAATCCATTAGTTCTAGTATGAGAGTATTCTTTTTCTAGAATATCTAATCCATCTATTTCAAATGTTTTAGTTAGGATTTGTCCTTTCCATTTATAACTACGAGTAGTAAGACCTATGTTTAACTCTGAATTAAAGTCTATATGTTTAGGATTAGTTCCTAATGGATAGTCTGTGTATAGATGTATAAGATAATCATTAGTAGTATAGATTTTATATTCTCTATCACTAATCATTTCTAGTTTGTCATTAGAATAATCTACTGGTACATTAATGGGATAACCATTTCTAGAGAAGGTAGCAAACTCGTGAGTAACTTCATCTTCTTCATTGAATAGTTGTGTCTTCCATACTCGTCTACCTTGAGTTAAATATTCTTTCCATTTTAGGACAGTCTCAGTAGGGTTTTTTTCATCTACTGTATAGTCTAAAACACTTCTGTCTTTGAACCCAACAGGAACATCTTCTTCCCACCAAGTGCTATCTAGTATTTTTGCGTATTTAGTCATTATCTGTGTATTTTAGAGATTTTGTTCTTTCTTTACTACGTGGTGTGGTTAAGGTGTTATCAAATATATCTAAACCGTTGTATGGGTATTGGGGTAGTAATTTTACAGTTGGATAAGTAGCATCTACACCTAAACTAAACCCATCCACCAACGGATTAAACACATCTTGCTCTCCTTGATTAAGTGTTATATCTGCTGTTGTAATTGAACCATGATTGTCTCCTACAACATCTTGAACTAAGAATGAGTTGTT
>Ga0208767_1000016_pt1 | contig 98172 bp, 79 predicted proteins | sample VirMetDEL_Mar_21_FD_184514 | JGI IMG/M metagenome (GOLD analysis project Ga0208767, IMG submission 184514) | Aqueous microbial communities from the Delaware River and Bay under freshwater to marine salinity gradient to study organic matter... | ecosystem: Environmental > Aquatic > Marine >...
TGAGCATCACCGGCGTATTTGCTTATGGTGATTAGTTCAGCGATGACGAGATTGATTAGAGTGAATAACATTGTTTTACCTTAAAGAGTTGTTGTTTGTTATGTCTCCCATTATACATACTTATCGGGATTTGTCAAGTCCTTTCGCCACTAATTCCGAAAGTTTTTGGAAAGTTTTTAGATGGGGTGGGTGTTTTATTTTCGCAGTTTTTTCTGGATTTGGGGTTGACATTTGCCGGGGTGGTGTACTCGCAGCAAGGGGGGACAGAATAGAATGTCTTATCCAATCCATAAACATAAACACATATAAGTATATTATGTGGATTCTTTTCGCCCCTTAGTCGCCCTGCACATGATGCACTTGAATTTATTTTTCCCTATCATCAACAAAACCTTCGTCCCGCAATTTTTGCATACTGTCGAGTCGTAGACGACTCTCTGTGATGATTTTTTCTCTTGTTTGGTCATCTGTGCTTCTCCAGATTCTTAAATCTCTAACAGTCATTCCACACGCTTGGCAAATGCCTTCGCGGGTTAATCCGCACATCCTGATACACGGTGATCTTATCATAATCTATATTCCTTATGTGTGTAAATAATACGGCGAGATTTGATAACTCACAGCCTGTGTAAGTCCGAACCCCTCCCTTTTATCCTACCAAGCAAGTACCTGATAGGATATAAGATAGTAACCAGTGAGCCACAAACCAGACGCTTGCTTTTGGTGTGGGTGAGAGGGATCAACTCACAGTTCCATAAACTATTATGTGAACTTCTTATTACTAAGACCTTCGTCTGCCAAATGTATCAGGCGCGGGTAACACCTGAGTCCAACTCCTAGCCATCATCAATTTTTCTACATCTGACTTTCGCCGTCCAAGCGCCACGAACAGGACAAATTTTTTACGTGACTGCGTTATGTAGAGTGAATTAAGTCCTACTATCCACTTGATTATAGACAATTCAGGTTATTTTTCACCAATAAATCTGTATATTTAATAAAAACTTGTCTTTTTTGTATCTTGCTGTGTATAATAGATAAAAGGAGAAAAATATGCAATCAAAGAAAATCAAGTCAGAACTGGTAACAAAGGCAACAGCCGAACTAAAAGCCCAAGTAAAGAAGGAATTAGATCAAGAAGATAAAAATTTAGAGGATTTATTAAATGAAAAAGAATCAAAAGCAAGTCTTTCAGATGAGCGTAGTAAAATACGCCGACAATGATGACCATAATAACACAGATTTACTATTAGTCAATGACACAGTAAGGTTTTTTACAAAAAATCAAGAAGGTGAAGATAATTTCTTTACAGAGCAGAACATTTTCTATAAATTACAAAGAGTTTCAGAAAATGGTGTTGATTTTAACTATGTCGAGACTGGCATAGGCGAGTTGTATAAAAAGGGTAAGAATTTCTTATTTAAACGAGAGTGGTGCTTTGATTTCAATGATTCAAACTCTGTAGGCCGTCGAAAGATACCCAAAAACGGCAATATACCGAAAACAAAGGTGTCAGAGAAAGAAAAGCTCTTTCTTTCTAAATACACCCCAGAAAACTTCAGAAAAACTCTCGTAAGTAAAAACAGTGTTATGTGTTCAACGGATAGGTTTACTCCGTGTCCAGTAGAACTACAGAATAGCACACTTCTTGGCCGTCTAAATAATCAGATACAGTCTATCAATAAATCTGAGCTTAGAAAGATATTGACAGACGAAGAAATGATACAGGCTATATCTTACAACAAAAAGACATTTGACTTTCATACTCGTAATATAAATATTCTTAATAAGAAGGGCCGTTTGTCAACGCCGTATCTGCACCTTAAATTCAACGAAGAAATAAGGCCCAAAAAGGGATATTTAAGATACAACTACGAAGATGATTGTTTTGAGGGGTATGATGGAAAAAGATGGAGAGCTTTGATATGGGAGGGTAATGATGAAGATTCCAAGTAATCACAACGAACAAGAAACCCTAGACATAATGAAAAAGGTTATTAACAGAATATCTCCTAAGTATGTATTTTATGGTTATACAATTGATGATATAAAACAAGAGTCCTACATTATATGTATAGAAGCACTTGAAAGATATGATGAAACTCGCCCGTTGGAAAACTTCCTATCGGTAAACTTGTCAAATCGTCTAAAAAATTTCATCAGAGACAATTATTTTATAATAAGCGACGATGAAGAAAAAAACGAATCAAAAATTAAGGTTCTACAGCCTGCGCAGCTTGATTACGAGTTTAATATAGTGGACGATGGAGAAAAGTACTCAGTAAATGATGAGCAAATAGATCTAAGCGAAATGTCGTCGGTTATAGATAGAGAATTACCTTCTTCTCTAAGGATGGAATACTTAAAGATGATTAATAACATTTACGTTAATAAATTCAAGAAAGAAGAAATATTACATAAAATAGATGAAATCTTAACGGAGAATGGCTATGAAAAAAGGTAGGTTCTCTAAAAATGAGATTGCACTGATAGAATCTTTACATTTAACACATTCCGCGAAGGAGATTGCGGAAAAATTAAACAGAGATCCAGATAGTATTCATAACTTTCTAAAGAAGAAGCATGGAAAGGGCGCTTCTGCGGAGGAACTGGCGGCTTTTGACCTCGAAAACAGGGCTTACTGGCCCGAAATTAAAAATCAATTTACTGACGATGAGTTGAAGCTATTCAGATACCACTGGGCTAGAATTATCTCCCAATTTCGCGATGATGTTATTCCTACTGAAGAACTTCAGGTTGTAGACTTAATAAAACTTGAACTACTAATGAATAGATCTTTAAAAAGTAATAAATCGAACATTGAGCAGATTTCAGTGTTAGAGTCGCTCATACAAGAAGAAAGACAGAGAGATCCAGACCAGCAGAATCAAGATCAATTATTTAACATGGAGCGGCAGGTTGCTTCTCTTAAAGCCTCCCAGGAGGCTCTCAACAAGGACTACAGAGAGTTACAGACAAAGAAGAACTCTATGCTCAAAGAAATGAAAGCAACGCGAGAGCAGCGCGTGAAGCGACTTGAGGACAGCAAGCAGAGTCTCACTGGATGGATAGCTTTTCTTATGTCTAATCCAGATGTGACCAAGCAATACGGCATCGAGATGGAGAAAATGAGATTAGCTATGGAGAAAGAAAAAACTAGATTATCTCAGTATCATAAATATCAAGATGGTATGATAGATCAGCCATTTTTAAACTCGGAAACAGCAAAGGAAGGATAAAATGAAGGTAGCTATAATTTTTGGGGTTACGGGTCAAGACGGAAGTCATTTGTCGGATCTCTTATTAGAAAAAGATTACTTCGTATATGGTGTATCCAGAAGGTGTAGCACTGACAACACGGAACGTATCTCGCACCTCGGTGATAATAATAATTTTAAGCTATTGGAGGGCGACATAACAGATCCGTCCAGTGTTTTAAATATACTTAGTTATCACGGAAATGTAGATGAAGTCTACAATTTGGCGGCGCAGTCCCACGTAGGAACATCGTTCAACCAACCTGGATTAACATGGGACATCACTGGAAAGGGTTGTTTGAATATACTACAAGGTATAGTAGATCTTAGAATGAATAATACCAAATTTTATCAGGCAAGCTCCAGCGAGATGTTTGGTAGCAATTACGACATGAAAGACGATCTAGTTTCTCAGTATAAATATCAGAATGAAGAAACCAAGTTTTTGCCGCAAAGCCCGTATGCTATCGCTAAATGTGCCGCTCATTATATGACTAGATTATATAGAGAGGGATATGGACTACATGCAAGTGCCGGAATCTTATTTAATCATGAAGGTCCACGCAGGGGTGAGAATTTTGTTACTCGAAAGATTACAAAGTGGATTGGCGAGTTTGTAAAGTGGATTGACCAGACTGGATATACAATGCAAGAGCTTGAATCAGATGATTTTAAAATCTCAGAAGATCATATCACAAATTTAGACGGTAGCTTTCCTAAGCTGCGATTGGGAAATCTTAATGCTTATCGTGATTGGGGGTATGCAGGAGATTACTGTGAAGCGATGTGGATGATGCTACAACAAGACGAGCCAGATGATTATGTTATATGTACTGGCAAAACACACAGTATTAGATATTTCTTAGATATAGCCTTTTCTCATATTGGTATAAATAATTGGTCTGATTATGTAGTACAAGACCCAGAGTTTTATCGTCCAGCAGAGGTAGATTACTTACGTGGCGATGCAAGCAAAGCAGAGAAAAAATTGGGCTGGAAACCAAAACACAGCTTTGAAGATTTAGTAAAAATAATGGTAAATCATGATCTAAAATGAAGATATACAAAGTTCATATATGCTTATCGGAAGTAATAGCTAGGCTTAAAAAATATGATCTAGAAGAATATAATTCATCAAATCCAATAATTTTTGTAGAAGCGTCTGATCCAGATGGAGCTTGCTATAAAACTATTTATAACTTTGCCCAAAAAATAACAAGAAAAGATCATTCAATCGAAACACTAGAGTTTGTAAAAGATTTATTCCACGATATAAGAGTAATAAAAATAGAGCTTGCAAATGAAAAGAAACTATGAAGACAAGGTGTATGCCGATTGGAGATTGGCTGTATTTAAAAGAGATAAGTTTAGATGTCAAATGCCCTCCTGCAAAAACAAAAAAGGCTTAAACGCCCATCATATTCACAAGTGGTCTACTGCTAGTACTCTTAGGTATGATGTATTTAATGGTATTACATTATGTTATTCATGCCATAAAAAGGTTACTGGACACGAACATCTCTATATCGGTGTCTTTGAAGATATAAATAGAAGGAAAAAACACTAAATGGCTAAATATAAGACAGCACCCGGATACACAGTTGTTAGAGACACAAGAGAGCAACAGGGGTATTTCTTTAAAAAATTCAACACCTGTAATGGCACAATACAGAAAAAGCTAGACACAGGAGACTACTCAATCTTGGGAATGGAAGACAAAGTTTGCATAGAAAGAAAGTCAAGCGTATCTGAAATAGCTATCAATTTAGGAAAAGGCAAGTACGCTTTTTATAATGAGATAGAAAGAATGAGAGACTATGAACACAAATACATTGTTTGTGAGTTCTCTATGGAAGATATCATGAAGTTTCCAGAAGGAGCAAAAATACCAAAAGAACTTAAAAGTAAGGTAAAGATAACTGGAAAATACATACTGAGATGTTTAATGGAGTTTGCGGTTTTTAATGATGTTCACGTAATTTTTGCGGGCAGCGAAAGGGGAGCTTTTGATCTAATAAGCAGCTTACTTAAAAGAATAAATGAGAAATACACCATAGGGCGAAAAACATGACTATTAATAGAGATACTATAAGTGAAATTCACAATTATGGAATTGATGTTAAGAATAGGGAAATCTATATAAATGAGTTTGATGATTCTGGAGAGTCTGCTGGTGTTGACCACAGGATGATACAGAATTTCGTAAAAAACATAAACTTCTTAAAAAACCAGAACAAAGAGCCTATAACAATATTCTTACAAACAGTTGGTGGTTGCTGGTATGCAGGAATGGGTATTTATGACGCTATAAAAAATTGTAAATGTAAAACTACCGTGATTGGTTATTCGCAAATATGTTCTATGGGTAGCCTAATACTACAGGCATCAAGCAAAAGACTCCTTACTCCCAATGCTATATTCATGTGTCACTATGGGTCTATTGATTTAACTGGTGATTATCTTAGCGCTCAAAACTATGCTCTAATAAATAAAAATAACGCAGAAACTATGGTTTCTATTTATGCAGAAAAGTGCTATAAGCACGGACTTTATTTCAAAGAAAGAAAATATAACTTATCAAAGACAAAATCTTACATCAAAAGGAAGATGAAAGATGGTGACTGGTACATGACGGCGGAAGAAGCTATTAACTACGGATTTATAGATGGGATACATAAGTGAATAAACTAAAAAAAATAGATGAAGCTTGGTTAAAAATAGATGTTAATGAAGATGAAATATTTAACCCGACCAGTATACTCAAGTCATCAGAGGATGATTTTCACCTAAAGCTTTCCTGGCTAATGACTAAGCCAGAGTACTTCTCTTTTCTTGTAAAAGAAATATTTAACATCAATCTATTACCTTCTCAGGCTTTAATCTTATACGAACTTTGGAACCGTAAATTTCCAATGCTTATAGCTAGTCGTGGATTTGGTAAATCCTTTATGTTGTCTCTTTATGCTATGCTAAGGGCCGTTTTATTACCTAAGAGAAAAGTAGTAGTTGTTGGTGCTGCTTTTCGTCAATCTAAAGTTCTTTTTGAATACATGGAAACCATATGGAACAATGCGCCAATTTTAAGGGATATATGCGATGGGAATAGTGGACCCCGTAGAGATGTTGACCGTTGCGTTATGCGTATTAATGATTCAAGGGTTACTTGCTTACCTCTTGGTGACGGGCAAAAAATTAGAGGTCAAAGAGCTAATGATATTATTAGCGATGAATTTGCTTCCATACCTCGCGATATCTTTGAAACGGTTGTTGCAGGTTTTGCTGCCGTAAGTTCAGACCCAATTGAAAATGTCAAAAGATTGGCCGCAGAAAAAAAGGCAAAAGAACTAGGGGTTGATATTACCGTCGATGAAGATTCTGCCATACAAGAAAAAGACAACCAAATTATCCTAAGCGGTACAGCTTACTATGACTTTAATCATTTTGCAGACTACTGGAAAAGATGGAAAAAAATAATCAAAAGCAAAGGAGATCCTGAAAAATTAAGAGACTTGTTTGGTGGAGAAGAAGTGCCAAAAAACTTTAGGGCAGATGAGTACTCTGTTATAAGAATACCTTACGAATTGCTTCCAGAAGGATTTATGGATGCGGCGCAGGTTGCAAGATCTAAAGCTACTGTTCATACTGGTATTTACCAAATGGAGTTTGGTGCAGTATTTACTAGAGACTCAGAGGGATTTTTTAAACGATCATTAATCGAGTCTTGCGTCGTTAACGAAAAAGAGCCAATTAGAGATGCTAAAAATAACGAAATAATGTTTGAGGCCAAACTTTCGGGCGATTTAAACAAGAGATATGTATTTGGTGTTGACCCTGCCTCTGAGGTAGATAATTTTAGTATAATTGTTTTAGAGATTTGTGAAGATCATAGGAAGATTGTTTATTGCTGGACTACCACTAGATCACAACACAAAGAAAAAGTTAAGAAAGGTTATTCAACTGAAACTGACTTCTACTCTTATTGTGCTAGAAAAATTAGAGATTTAATGAAATTGTTTCCATGTGTCCATATAGCTATGGATGCTCAGGGTGGCGGTATAGCTGTCATGGAGTCTTTACATGACAACGATAAAATCAAAGAAGGAGAATTACCTATATGGGAAGTAATAAATGAAGATAAACCGAAAGATACAGATGATAATCGTGGTTTACATATATTAGAAATGTGTCAGTTTGCTAAACATGAATGGCTGGCAGAGGCTAATCATGGGCTGAGAAAAGACTTTGAGGATAAAGTTTTACTGTTCCCAGCTTTCGACCCTATTACTTTAGGTGTGTCAACAATAGAAGACGGCATTAAAAATAGAATGTACGACACTCTTGAGGAATGTGTGCTTGACATAGAAGAACTAAAAGATGAATTAGCTATGATACAGATGACACAAACCGCTTCCGGTAAGGACAAATGGGATACGCCAGAGGTTATTGTGGCGGCGGGTAAAAAATCCAAGATGAGAAAAGACAGGTACTCATCTTTACTGATGGCTAATATGGCGGCTAGAATAATATCCAGAACGCCAGAGCAAGAGTTATATGAATTTTATGGTGGGTTTGCGACAACTCATAAAAAGAAAACAAAGAAGGATTCTGGGAAGCTATATAACGCACCGGCTTGGTTTACTGATAATATTCAAGATGCTTACTAAAATGTGTATAATATAACAACATTCGTAAACCATTCAAATAGGAATTCAATTACTCAAGGCTATCATGAACAAAGAAAAATCTTTAATTACTTGGAACGAGTCTGACGCACACAGTAAAGCTTTAGCTTTTGAGCAATTTGCAGAAGCTGGAGATGCTTATACTGGCGTTTCAAAGGGTAATCACTATAGAGACTTTAAAGATATAGAACCGAACAGAAGTGTTCGACCAGGGTATACACTTCGTGATTATTACTCTTTTAGGCCGGAAGAAAGACCAGCCGGTAAACAAAAAAGAGTCATCAAGATGTGCATGGATGCATATGACAAGGTTGGAATCATTAGAAATGTCATAGACTTGATGGGAGATTTTGGTTGTCAAGGTATAAACATAGTCCATGAGAATAAAAGTGTAGAGAAGTTTTATCAGCAGTGGTTTAAAAAGATAGGGGGAAAAGAAAGATCAGAAAGATTTCTTAATACTTTATACAGAACCGGTCAGGTTATTTGCTATAGAAGTTTTGCTAATATTACTCCAGAGATAGTAAAATACATAAAGTCTATGGGGTCAGAGATAACAGTTGAGCTTCCAGAGTTCGATAAAAATCAAATACCTTGGAGGTATACGTTCTTTAACCCCCTAACGATTGACACTTCTAATGGCAATATTAATCTCTTTTTGGGTAGGAGAGATCTAGAAATAACAGTAAATACATTTCTAGACAACTTTAAAGACGGAGAAGTACCTCAAAAAATAATAAACTCTTTACCTCCTGACATACAAAGCAGAGTAAAGAAAGGCGAACGAAAGATACCTCTAGATCCAAAAAGGCTTGCGGTTTTCTTCTATAAAAAAGACGACTGGAACAACTGGGCCAACCCGCTTATATACGCAATTCTCGATGATATTATAATGCTTGAGAAAATGCGTCTTGCCGACCTGTCTGCATTAGATGGTGCAATCTCCAATATCAGACTATGGACACTTGGTGATTTAGATCATAAAATCCTTCCAAATAAAGCTGCTATCAATAAGCTTAGAGATATTTTAGCTAGTAATGTTGGCGGCGGTACTATGGATCTTGTCTGGGGTCCAGAGCTTAAATTCTCAGAGAGTAATTCTCAGATATATAAATTCTTAGGTTCTGAGAAGTACCAATCTGTATTAAATAGTATTTATGCTGGACTTGGCGTTCCTCCCACTCTAACTGGTATAGCCGGTCAGTCCGGTGGATTTACTAATAATTTCATATCTTTAAAGACTCTGGTCGAAAGACTTCAATACGGTAGAGATCAACTCACTCTATTCTGGGAGAGGGAGTGCGAGATAGTCAGAAAGGCTATGGGCTTTAGAAAATCTCCACATATTATGTATGACCAAATGAGCTTATCTGATGAGTCTAGTGAGAAAAACTTATTAATCCAACTGGCAGATAGAGACATTATATCACACGAAACTATTCTTGAAAGATTTAAAGAAGTTCCATCCGTTGAAAAGATGAGACTAAAAAGAGAAGATAAAGACAGAACAAAAGATAATCTACCAGAAAAAGCTAGTCCTTTTCACAACCCCAACCATAATCAAGATATGGAAAAGATTGATAGGCAAGGCGAAATCAATGAAAAAATAGCCGTAGAAAAAGAAAAACAAAAACCAGCACCAGCCGCACCTCAAGGTGGAAGACCTGCAAATAAGCAAGACAGTGGCCCTAGAAAAAAGAGGGTAGATACTCCAAGATCAAAACCCGGAGTTGCAGAGTTAATGGTTTGGACAAACGACAAGTATGACAAAATATCAAGATTTGTCAATGAGGCTTACTTATCTTCTCATAACAAGAAAAATATGCGTAATCTCACAAAAGCCGAGGTTGCTGACATAGAATCCATTAAATTAGATATACTATCTAATGTTAAATTAATGGGAGATTGTGATGTAGATGAAATTGTAGAGTGTTTAAATTCTCAAAAAAGACTTCCCTCGCAGGTTAGAAATACCTTAAAATCTAAAAATATTTCTCCAAACAACATGAGCCTTTTAGATTATCAAAGACGGGCTATATCAGCATTTATTGAGCATTCTTTGGGTAGTTAAATTCAGTTTCCTTAAAAAAATAATTTTTTTGTGTATATTATCTGTAGAGGTAAAAATGACTATACAAATATTCCAAAACGAAATAGATGACGGCATTGGTGAACTCGTTAAGAGTACTGCCAGTGTTGCGTATTGCTCTGAGGCTATTAAGGCTGACGCTTTTAAAGTTCCAGTCAGTATTTCCGACAGAGCTTTTGCAGAAAATAAAGACCAAATAGACCTATATTACTTAGAGTCTGTTTTAGTTTCGTGTGGCTGGAATAAGAACGACGATGTGTTTATGCCAGAGGCGACCTGGGCAGCAAGAAACACACCAGAAGATAAACAATTCAATTTTATGCACGATGAGAATGATATTATCGGGCATATTACTGGTAGTTATGTCTTAGGTAAAGACGGTAAGGCTATTGCAGACGATTCTGAGCCACCAAAAGACTTTGACATAATTACTCAGGCTGTCCTTTATAATAGCTGGACTGGTGAAGAAAATAGAGAAAGGATGGAGAAAATAATCTCCGAAATAGAGGATGGGAAGTGGTACGTTTCTATGGAGTGTCTATTTGCTGGCTTTGATTATGCATTAATTGATAATAAAGGTGTAGCAAAAGTGTTAGCTAGAACGGAAGAATCTTCGTTTTTAACAAAGCACCTTAGATCATACGGTGGAGACGGAATATACGAAGGTTACAAGGTAGGTAGAGCATTGAAAAATATTTCTTTTTCTGGTAAGGGTTTAGTTTCTAAGCCTGCTAACCCAAGAAGTGTAATATTAAAATCAGTTGCTTTTAACGTAGACTCAAACGATCTTAATTTCAATATAGGAGAATTTAATATGAGTGACGATCTCTTAGAAAAGCAGTTGGCAGATGTGGTTTCACAGCTTGCCGAAGCAAAAGCTGAGAATGAAGCCATTAAAGCTAAGATTGAAGAAGCAAAAGATAAAGAATTTGCTACTAAAATTCAAGCTTTTGAGAACTCAGCAGAACAAAGTCAAGCAACCATTGATGAGCTTAATGAATCAATTAAGGCAAATCAAGCTCGCGTAGCAGAACTTGAAGATGCGCTTCAAACATCTCAAAGCGAATTAGCAGAAGCCATGAAAGAAATGGACGACATGAAGAAAAAAGCTATGATGCAAAAAAGAAAAGCAAGCTTGACTGAAGCTGGACTTGACGAACAAGAGGTTGAAGACACTATTGCTTCATTCGACGCTCTAGGAGAAGAAGCTTTTGAGGCTGTTGTAGCTCTCATGAAAAAGAAGTATGCCGATAAGCACCCTATGAAGAAAAAAGAAGATGAAGCTGAAGCAGCAATGCCTCCAGAACTAAAGGAAGCTATCGAGAAGAAGAAAAAAGAAAAAGAAAAAGAAGCTAAGGCAGACGAAGAAGAAGCTTTAGCAGAAGAAGCAACACCAGAGCTTGTTGAAGATTTAGAAACATCTGAGGCCGCATTGGTAGAACAAGAAGTTGAACTAGAAGATCAACTTGAATCAACTAGAGCCTCAATTTCTGACTGGCTTTCTAAGAACGTACTCTCAACCAAGTAATCAATAGGAGATAATAATCATGGCTCTTAAAACAGATAGATACGAAGAATCAACTGATATCAGCTATTTTTATAATGCTGGTACAGCAACTCGCGGTGGCGTTGTTTGCCACAGCGTTTTGAGCGCTTCTGGTGCAGCCTTGGATCAAGGTGATAACCAAGTGGCATATACTACTGCTGCTGCAACAAGCGTTCCTGTTGGCATCCTTTTAAACGATGTTGTCAATAAAGATTTAACAAGAACCCACTTGAATTTCTATAAAGATGAAATTCAGCAAGGTGGTAAGGTGACTGTTATGACTCGCGGTTGGGTTGTTACAGACAACGTAGATGGAACACCTAGCCCTGGCGATATGGCCTATGCTTCAAATGCAGTAGCTGGTAACATTTCTACCACTGCTGATGACGCACAAGCTTCCGGCAACTTGGCTATTGGTCGTTTTATGTCAGCACCAGATGCTGATGGCTATTGTAAAGTCTATGTAAATCTTCCTAATCACGGCCCACTTGCGTAAGCCATAACTCAAAGGAGAAAATAATAATGTCATATACAGAAAGACCTAGTGATGAATTCATCAAACTGCTCCGTCAGTCTGGTGATGCAGATATGAATGTAGCTTATGCTGCGCAAAGAGAGTTTGCTAAAGCTCTTGAGACACCTCTTAGAAAAGGTGTTTTAATCGGTAATATTCTTGGTGATATTTTCGAGACTATCAATGTCGAGCCAGGAGGAAGCACAGAGTATCCATTGGATCTTCTTGCGCCTGGAACAGAAGGTGAACACGTAGCTTATACCAATCCCGGTCATGGTCGTATTCCTGAGCGTGCGGTTGAGAGTGACTACGTTATGATTCCAACTTATAGCATTGCAAGCAGCATTGACTTCTTGCTTCGCTATGCTCGCGAGGCACGTTGGGACATCGCCGCTCGCGCTATGCAAGTCATGGAAGCTGGTTTTGTTAAGAAGATGAATGATGACGGTTGGCACACACTTCTTGCTGCTGGTGTTGATCGTAACATCTTGGTTTTCGACGGTGACGCAACAGCAGGTTTCTTCACAAAGAGACTGGTTAGCTTAATGCAAACTGTTATGAGAAGAAATGCTGGCGGTAACACCGGAAGCGGTAATCGTGGTCGTTTGACAGATCTGTATGGATCTCCAGAAATGCTTGAAGACGTTCGTAACTGGGGTCTTGACCAAGTTTCTGACGCTGTTAGAACTACTATCTACAATACCGGTGGTGAATCACCTGTTACTAATTTGTTTGGCGTTCAGCTTCACGATTTAGATGAGCTTGGTGAAGGTCAGGAATATCAAGACTTCTTCGTTGACGCTCTTGGCGGTTCTGTCGAAGCAAGTGACGTAGAATTGGTTGTTGGTCTTGACCAAAGCACAAATGACAGCTTCGTGATGCCAATGAAGCAAGCTGTTTCTGTCCACGAAGACCCTGCGTTGCACAGACAACAAAGAGTTGGATGGTATGGTTGGGCTGAGTTAGGTTTCGGTGTTCTTGACAACCGAAGAATAATCTTAGGCTCATTCTAAGCTATCACTCCATTTAGAATTCAGTCGGAAAGGTAATCGAATGATTGCCTTTCCTTTTTTTATATATGGATTGGAAATGTGTATAATACCATAGAATATATTAGGATCTTTTTTTTAGGAGTAAAAAATGGCAGCTTTGTCTGATTATCTAGAATCCGGGCTACTACATCATATTTTTAGAGGGGATTCTTTCCCAAAACCAACAGGCATTGCTTTAGCTTTGTGTAGCGGGGTTCCTCCAGAGTCTGGAAATGGTGCAAATTATGAAACTGGTGGGTGGCTACCAGAACTCCCCTCTGGCATTAATGGGTCTGGAACTGGATATTCTAGAATAGACCTGGGAGATCCATCTACGGCTGGAAATGCTGCATGGAACTTCAACACAGCAACACTAGACAATGGAAGTAGCGGTGTATTTAGTGTCATATGGAATTCTGGTAATTTAACATTTGATACAGCTTTGCTTGACTTAGGTTGGGTTTCTGGCATTGCCATTACAGACCACGCAGGGTATGGTTCTGGAAACTTACTCATGGTAGCCGCGCTAAATAACCCAAGGATAGTATACATGGGAGACAATCTAAAGTTTGATCCAGAAGCATTACAAATTAGTTTTAAATAGAGATAAATAATGGCAATACTATCTAAGTCAGAGTATTTAAATCAAATAAATACTCTATTCCCAGACCAGTCTTCTCAGGCTATATCTCCGTCAGATCTGAGAACAATGTTTGTGGATTTGGGAGATTCTATAAATAGCCTCTTGTCCGGTGTCAATTTATATAGCAATAATTTTAAAGAAGAAAATAGGACAGGAAGCTCTAGATACAAAAGAACTATTATAATAGGTAGGGACAACTTACAAAAATTAGAGTTTGTTGGACGAGAAACTTGTGATAATATTGCTATTGGATATAATGTATTAAAGCAAAACTACGACGGTAAAGAAAATGTATCTATAGGTATAAACACCTTAGATTGTAATCTTTACGGGTCTTTAAATACAGCATTGGGCCACTATGCGTTAACTTCAAACCTCCAGGGTTCTGGTAATACAGCTTTAGGATATTTAGCTTTATCTGATAATAAGCAAGGTAACTTTAATGTAGGAGTTGGTTATGGGGCTGGTTATTACATTAATCAATACGACAATTATAAATTGTTTATTGGTGCGCATCCAGGGGCAGTTTCTGGTTGTGTAACAAACTATGATGATGGTCCAAACCCCCTTATATACGGGGATATGGATTCACGTAGAATGGGTGTTAATGTAAAGTACCTACATCCACATGGTGTATTACAAACTTCTGGTGATATAACCCCTTCTTTAGACTACAACTTTAATCTAGGTAATGCAAATACGGCTTGGTCTTCTGTTAATGAGCTTGTTTATTTTTCTGGCGGTAAGGTTGGTATTGGTACGGACTCTCCCTCTGGAGTTCAGGGTATTCTTACTGTAGATGGTAATGTTGTACCTAATATAGATAGTGTATATAGTCTAGGTGTTGAAAACTTGAGGTGGGATGGTTATTTCAACGACATTCTAGTTAGTGGCAGAGCTAGTATTAATAATTTTGAGTACAACACCCTAACGGAATGTTTATATGAATGCACAACTTTACACCTTGGTTCTAGCGGATTGTGCGATGACGGTGACTGGGCAGAAGCAAGCAAGGTTTGCGGATATTTAAGCGATGCCGGTATTGATGGTGCTGGATTCATAGCTCACGCCAGTGGTACTAGTTACATAAGAGATTATAGTTGGTTATTTAGGTCTAGTGACCAAAATATAGAATGCCTAGAAGAAGACAGTGTTTATTCTAGATCTCATTGGGAATCTAATGTAAGTATCAAAACTCTCCCCGGCAGACATGTTGCTACAGATAGGATTCTTGGTGACAGTAAGTTAGCTTTAGTTAAGCAGAGTGGTTGCCAAGGTATATTTTTAACTACTAATTCTCCAGATAAAGTACATGTTGCTTATGAAAGAGATTTAGATGCTGATTATCCATATTTCTCTGGAGTAGACGTAAACTTCCTTGGTGATTCTGGTGTTAATGATAACTATATAGTTTCTTTTGGTTCTCCTGGCTCTGGCATTGAAGTAGGAACTAGATATACAACAAGAGTTTCTGGCGACCCTCACGGTTTTGGTTTTATTTATCATGACCATAAAAATGAGTTAAATTCTAATAATCAACCTAAAGACAGGCTATCATTACATATTTATGATTCTGGAAATGTAAATCCAGTTCTAGAAGCTGTAACTGTTATGCGGACAAGCGGAGAGCTTGGTAACGGCTTAGTAGGTGTAACTAATGTTAGCTACGCAGACAACACAGAAGTATTTAATCCAGAGACTATATTCAATATCTACTCTGATTCTGAGGCTGATCTTAGAGTTTCTTCTTCTGGTAAGAATGAAGTTTCTTTACAGCTTATGTCTAATGGTAATAAGCCTGCCTCTGGTATTGAGGTGTCTTATAATCCAATTGATAACAACACTTACTTCAGATCATATGATGATATAGATACTTATACTCAAGCCATTGAAATAAGTCATACAACCAATGATGTACAGCTAACAAATGGAAGACTAGAAGTTAGTGGAAATGTTACAATTGGTCCAACCGCTTACGGTATGACAGATCCATTAATTGTTTCTCTTAATTCTACAAATAGTGGAACAATCGCAATAAAAGAACAGGCTGTAGACCCATCTACTACAACTGACTTCGGTAAATTATATGTAAAAGAAAAGATTGCCGGTGGTCAAACTCAAAGTTTGTACTTTATGGATGATGGTGGAAATATCCACAATATGATCCCAAATCCAAACAGCACTCAAGATGGATTGCTGTATGGCGATGCCAATGGAAACACTTTTGGCGGATGGTTTTCTCCTGCGACAAGACCTGTCGCTGGTGCGGCGACCGAGAATACGGCCCTTGGATATTCAGCCCTAAGTGGCATATCTACTGGAGATCAGAATACCGCAGTTGGATTTAAGGCGGGCGAGGCGACAGAAACGGGTGTAAATAATACATATCTTGGTCATGGTGCCTTCTCTGGTGTAGATGGTAGTTATAATACTATAGTCGGCTGGGGTAATAATGTTTCATCAGATGTTGATTATAATATATCACTTGGGACAGATTTAACGAGTCAGACTGGAAATTATGTATTACAGATTGGTGTCACAACTCCGGTTATTTCTGGCTTAGTAGGCCCAAATAAAAGACTTTATCTTGCTGCTCAACAAGAAGTAGCAGTAGAATCGGAGAGTCTTAATCTTCGTGAGGGTGATCTTAATTTATTCCACGATGCCGCTGGTAACAACTTACTACAGTTTACATACGGTACTTCTGGCGGCAGAGAAGTTGCTGATATTAATTTTGTAGATAATGCTAATAACGATAGAGTTGATGGTTACGTTGCGTTTAATTTTGTTGATGGAGATGGTGACTCCAGAGTGTTATTACATCTAGATCATCAAGCAGACCCCATGACCAATGAAGTTAATTACTTTACACCTTCTCCAACTAGACCTTACGCAAAACTAGACGGTGATTTATTACTTCGTGGAGCAATAAGATTTGCTAATGGGTTTTCTTTAGAAACTTCAAGTGGAATTGCTAGTATTGGTGGCACTGGAATAAGGTATGAGTACGATGAAGTTACTAGTTCAGGAGAATTCCATTTAGACTTCACTGACTTATTTGATGTATCTAATACTGGCCTATTAGACACTCAAGAATCATACTTGCCTGTTGAGATTGCTAGCGGCCTAGGTGACATGGTTGCTAAAATATCTATTGATGACCTTGGAGAATATATTTCATCTGGACTAGATGCACCCTCACTAGTTGTGGATAATTGCAATGTAGTTGTTGCAAACAATCCACCATTAATACAAGAGACTTTAAACTCTGGAACTGTATTTATTGGTTGCAATGTTGGCAGTGCTGCGACGGGATGGTTAAATACTATCATGATTGGTAGTGAGGCTGGCTCTAATGCAACTACGCCTAACCCATCTTTAGCGATTGATACTGCATCAATATTTATTGGTCATAACGCTGGTAATAATGCCGACAGTATAGACAATGGATTATTCATAGGTACAAATGCTGGTAAGAACTCTGCTTCTGCTACAGATTCTGTATTCATTGGTCAAAACGCTGGACTAGACAGTAATTTTTCTTACTCCTTGGGTATTGGTCAAAACGCCCTTCGTGGGGTTGTAAACAGTACAGAGACTGGATCGAACAATATAGAAATAGTCGTTGGATTAGATGATAACCAAAGAATATTGTACGCCCAAGACGTTAGCGATAAAATACACATACAGAATGTAATCGCTGGAGACACCAATGATAGAAAACTATCTATTGGCGATGCAGTATTAGACCCAGAAGCTCCACTATCTGTAAGAAAAGATAGCTTATTCCAAGGTCACGTAGATACACCGTCTGGTTTCATGCAGACTTGGTACTGTGATGACGAGTTTGTTTGGGGTGTAAGCTGTAGTGGTTTTGACTTTGATGATTTCTACCATAGATCTGGGTCTGGTCTTTTAAGTGGAATACTAGGTGTTAGCGGCTGGGCCGCAAATACATTTAATGCTGGTGGAAGTTATTCTTGGACTGTTAGTGATGGATCTAACACTGAAACCGTTGGAAATACCACACAAATTAATTGGGTTGGCAGTAAAGGTGTTGAGACATCATATAACGACGGTACTAATAATTTAACTATAACGGCAGATGGTCTTAGTGGTTGGGCCTTAGAAACTATTATTAACAGTGGGATTGCTGTCAGCGGTTGGGCAGATGGGACATTCAGTACTGGCGGCGGCGGGATGACATCGTTTAATGTTGGAGATGGTCTTACAAATAGAGGATCAATAACCAATGATGAAACCCTGTTTGTTAGTGGTATTAGCGGCATCAATGTGTCTTACAATGCGGTGGATCAAAATTTTGTAGTAGATCCTATTGGTATAAGTGGATGGGCGGAAGGCTCATTTGCTTTAACAGTAAAAGAAGCTGATGGTAGCCCGTCAGTATCAGATGTAAATACAATTGTTGTTAGTAACGGAACATTAACAGATGATGGTGGGGGTCAAGTAACTATTACCACCGGTGGTGGTGGTGGTATGACCTCATTTGATGTTGGAGATGGAGTTACAAATAGAGGAACGATAACTAACGGGGAGACATTATTTGTTAGTGGGATTAGCGGTATCAATGTTTCCTACAATTCGGTAGATCAGAATTTTGTTATTGACCCAATTGGTATAAGTGGCTGGGCCACATCAACAATTATAGACTCTGGAATAGCTGTAAGCGGCTGGGCAGCAGGAACATTCGGCGGTGGTGTAGGTGGAACTTATACCGCTGGTTCTGGCTTGACACTAGTTGGTACTGAATTTAATACTGCCGGAAGTGGTAATTTCAATGCATTACAAATACGTAAAACTTCCTATGATTTTGCTGCCCCTGTTGATTCTGGATTGTTAGTTGTTGATAGTGGTGATAATAGTTTTATTGGAAATGTAATTGTTAACTCTGGTGGATATTTATCCGCTCCATATTATGGTTCTGGTGAGAGTGACGCATTTAATAATCTAACTGTTATGAAGACTCATAGTGGCTCTTTTGCTTTTGCAGGAGCTTATCCAAGAGTAACAGATGGGGTTAATTTCTCTCCAGAACCAATGATTGAGGGGTTTGTTAGTGGTCTTACTGGTAGTCATGGTCAATCTACATTTAATATAGAAGCTCCAACTGATTTTCAAACCCCAACTAGCGGTTATTTAAAAACTAGAAATAATACATTCAGTTTTGGTGGCGATGAAGTAATTGTAAATAGGGATAAAAGTTTAGCCATTAGTGGTGGAGACTATGTTGTTGCTACTTTTATAAATGGTGAATATAGACCTATTTATGTGTCTTGTTCTGGTTGTCTTTAGGGTTTAGCGTGATAAAGGAAATTTAATGGGAAGACCTAGAAGTTTTTACCAGGGTTATAACCCTTACTGTGATGAATCTTGGAAATGTTGTACTCCAGCCCCTTGTGTTTCAGGCGCTTGTTGTTGGATACCGGGGTGTCAAAATTGTGGCAACTGTGATAGCTTATGTTCTTATGCTACAGATTTTGAATGTATGGTCTTTGGGGGTAATTTTATACCTGATATTGGTTGCGTTGGGAGTGGTTTGGATGAAATACGTCCTACTAATAACAAACCATCGCCCAACTCACAGGTTTGGATACAACCTTATGGTTCTGGATGTGGTGGGATCTATACATGTTTTACATCTGGCTCTTTAGTATTAACTCCAACTGGTAATAAATCTATAGAAGAAATACAGGTTGGTGACACAGTTTCTACTCTAGATGGCGATAAAAAAGTACACGCTTTAGAAAACCCCTGCTTGGGGGATAGAAGGCTGATATCAATAAATAATAGCAAGTTCTTCTTTACTGAGGATCACCCAATAAAAACAACAGAAGGATTTAAAGCCGCTAACTACGAAATGTGTAATAATAATTATTCTTACATTGATTTAGTTGGGGAGTTGTCAGTAGGTGATTGTGTAGTTTCTAAAGACGGATATGAAACAATCAAAGATATAGAATTTTCAGGTGCTGATTTTCAAACTAAACTTTATGATATAACTATAGATGATCCTCATGAATTTATTTGCGAGGATTTTGTTTTTCATAATTGTAGTATTTGTCCCGAACCAGCTTTTTGTTTTAGTGGTTGTTCTTTACCTTATGATTTTACTAGAGAGTTTATTGATGATCGTACAGGTCAAGTTATTGACTCAATGAGTATTAGAATCACACAAAGTGGTTGTTATCCTCAGAGATTCCTGGCGACAAAAATAAGAGTTAGAGATGGTTCTTGCTATACTTCAGCCGGTAGAGTTGATGAAATGATACCATGTCTTGGTAAATGTTGTGGCGAAGAAGGTTGTTCGACCAGCAACGTTCGCCGCCTCTGTGATAGTTTGGGTACATTAGATTCATCCGCTACTTACGATGGGCCGGAAAATTGTGCTTATGTGCAACTTAGTGGGTATGGCGCTTGTTGTCCACCGTTTGGAAAAATAGGTTCAGCAGTAGGTGATTGCAGTTGGCAACCCGATCAAGAGGCTTGTGATGATTATTGGGCGTCAGAAGGTCTTGGGCCTGGAAGATTTTTTGAAGGAGAAGACTGCGTTGATAATCCATGTACTTTTATGGGTGGAGCTTGTTGTTATGATGATGGAACACCCTGCGTTGAAACGGGGGTTTTACAATGCGGTGGAACTTATTATGCTGGTCTTTCGTGCGCAGACGTAATACCTTTTACTTGTACCGGTTAGGAGGAAAAATGAAGAAATTATCAATAGGAATTGCTCATCATCATGATTTTGATGGAGCTTGGTTTACAATACAGGACATAAAAAAAGAATTAATGTTCAATGATAGGATGGATTTATTAGATAAAATAGAATTTGTGATTGTTGACAATAGTTACAACTCTCCACACTCAGATATGTTAAAAAGATTTGCAACTGAGTCTCTAGCGCCACTAGTCTATGATGTATACGACGAGGAAGGTTCTGCAAAAGTAAAAAATAGGATTATTGAAAAGTCTAATAGTCCTTTTGTTTTAGTTTTAGATTGCCATGTTTTGCTATGCCCCGTTGTTAATACGATGGAAAAAATAATTAACTTTATAGATGAAAATCAAGATACAGAGGATTTGTTTTATGGACCATTAGTGCAGGATAGATTATCAGTATCATTTCCGTTTTTTAAAAAGAAGTGGTCTAATGGCATGTGGGGTACTTGGCAGCTTGGTATGAGGTGTAGGTGTGGATCTTTCTACTTTTTTGCAGAAAATTTTGAAGTCTTTGATAGTGTAAAACAAATAAAACACACAAAATGTCCTCACTGCGATTTGTCATTTGAGGACGATGATTTAGATCTAGAAAATCCAGAATCCTACTACAAATTTCTAAAAAAAGAAGAATGTGAATTTACTTGTTTGCTCAATAGTGATAGACCCTTTGAGATATGGGCGCAAGGTACTGGTTGTTTTTTAACAAAAAAAGATAGTTGGCTGGGCTATAATAAATTACTTCAAGGTTTTGGTGGTGAAGAAGGATACATAGCAGAAAAATACAGAAAGAATGGAAGAAAAGTTTATTGCTTACCGTTCTTGAAGTGGCTTCATAGGTTTGAGAAACCAAGCGGTGTATATTATAATACGGGAAACACTAGTAAAGCTAGAAATTATGTACTTGGTTTGTCAGAAATTGACTGTCCGCTACATGAGACTTATGAACACTTCGTTCAAGATCTTGAATTAGATCCGCTTTTGTTTCAGTCATTTGTCAACGAGGCTCGTTATCTTCTCAATAAATAGGTGAAAAATGGCAGGAATAGTATAATTTTAGGAACAAGAATAACAGACGTTTCCTCCACTACTAACTGGGGTGTTAGACGGAGTAAAGGAAACACCCTTGATTAAAGGGTTAGATTATTAAATAGTTTTTTTTGTGTATAATATTATATAAATACAGCATTCTACATGGAGAAAATGCTGATATTTATGAGCTTATACTAACTGTAAACAGAATACTACACCTAGAACTTGCGAGATAATAAATGGCAGATAATGTTCAAATAACCCCAGGCGCTGGCGCGAATATAGCTGCGGATGAGATTCTTGGCGTAAAATATCCTCGTTCTAAAATGATTATAGGCGATGACGGTGTTAATGACGGTGATGTTTCTGATACTAATCCTGTGCCAATGAAAATTCGTGGTGACGAGTTTTTCTCCGGTGCTACAAAGTTTGACGCTAAGGTAACAGAAGATGGTGAGCTTGCAACAACAGTTACAGAGCGAGAAAGAAATGTTTATGCAGTTGTTCATGATGATTCTGTCGGCACCGGAAATACTGATTATATTTTAGTAGACCTAGATGATACAGTTAATTTCCCGCATGATGATGTGTCTAGAATCGACATATCTACCATTAATGTACACTTAGCTCATGATAGCGGAAATCCAGATGGAGAACTGGCTATAGGCGTTATAACAAGAGTCGATGGTACAGACGCAGATATTACTTGGGGTTTTGCTGTTGACTTTAATCTTCCTTCAAATACTAATATTAGAGAGGATTTTAATTTTGCTCCATCTCAGTTGAAATTTGAAGTAATAGCGGGAAGTACAACCAGAATAATTAGCAATTATAATGAGGTTGCGGATGTCACTATTAACACGGCAACTCCTATGGATAGCCCAAGGGGTGCAGCAACAGTTACTCCAGACGTTGGAGATGTTGTACTTAGGTTAACTAACGGTGCTGGTGGATTAAGGATTTTTTGTGGCGTGATGTATCATGGAGAACCGTAATGATAAATGGCTCACTATTACCTATATTTTTTCAAGAGGGAGAAGCTAAATCTGGTGGAACTTATTTTGCCAACAGGTATTTTGCTTTAAGTTATTTTTCAAATTATATGCCTCCGCTTGACTTATTTTTAATTTCAGATCCTCTTGCAGATAAATTAGAACTTGACCTAAGTTTGAATAAAAAAAATGAAATTTTACTATCTATGAACACTGAAAAAGATGTAGAATTAACAATGAACACAGATGTTATTTTCGAGGTAGAAAGATAATGGCTTGTATAGAAGATTTACACGTAGGTGATATTGGCACTATAATAAGAGCCACACTACAAGATACTAATGCTAATTGTGTTGCTTCTGCATTGAATGTTAGTTCTGCCACAACGATTACATTTACTTTTAAAAAACCAGACGGAAGTAAGATAACAAGAAATGGTGGATTTACTACAGATGGATCTGACGGCAAGGTTCAATATACCACAGTTGAAGACGACCTAGATCAAGATGGTGAATGGAGGGTTCAGCTATATTTAGTACTTTCGTCGGGTAGTTGGAGAAGCGAAATAGGCAGATTCAAGGTAATAGATAATCTTTAATGGAGATAGCAATGGCTCACGATGTTTGGCAAGACACAGCTATACAGATAGTTAGAGTTTTAATAAATGATACAGACTATGATAATTATACATACTCAGATAGCAAACTTTTAACAGCTTTTGTTGTGAATGGTTATACAGTTACGACGGAGGTAGAATTTACCGAGGATTACACTATAGATATCCCCTCTAACTCTATCACCCCAGACCCATCAGATGATTCTGACTTTATAACTTTGGTGTCTTACAAAACCGCGTGTATGATATATACAAACGAGTATAAAGATGCTGCTAATTGTGCGGTTACTGTTAAAGATGGTGTTTCGAGTATTAGTTATGGCCCCGTTGCCGACAACCTAAGTAAACTTGCTGACCATATGTGTTCTAAGTATGAACAATTAAAATCAGATTTTGAATATGGTAGTCAAGTTGGACAGGCTATACTTAGTCCATATAGCCCAGGTTCAGATTTAATTTCAAGAAATAATACAGATCATAGATCTGGTGGATATTTTAATTATTAGGAGAGAATAATAATGCCTACAATAAGAAGTTCTGGAGATATTATTTCCAGCATCTCATCGGAATTAGCAGACAATAATGCGGGTCTTATTTCCGCTTACGACGTAAGACACAATATGGAAGACACTGTTGCTTCCATTTCTAGGATCGTTGCCAGTGGAGACACAGAAACAGAGTATCCATTCTATAACAATGTAACAGTTCGTCACATACCAGGGGATGGCAATGGATTGCTTTATGTTGAGTCTGGTATATATTTTCCAAATAGTTCAGAAAATCCATCATTACTTCAAGAAGATCCATATCCAGGCAATGATGCTATAGATCACGGCCAATTAGCCCCTGGTAGCTTACTAGACGATGACCATCCTCAATATATGAACCTAAATGGCACTAGGTCGATGGATGACAACCTGGGAGTAGGAACTACCAATTGGATTAATAGTTCTGGTCTAGAAAATGGAGCCTCTGACGACAGAGGTATTCAATTTGTTTATCAAGGGGATCATGACGATCTCTATATTGGTACATCTGGAAAACTTGAGTTTAATCTAGATAATACTTATACAGATAGTTTTCATGGGTTAGCCAAAGCTTGGTTGAGCTTTGATGCTAGTGGAAACTTACCTCCAGATCATAACGCCCCTGTAATTAAGTCCTATTACAATGTTGAAAATCTAACTAAAGACGATACAGGTAAATTTACAATAACATTTAATAGCGGTGTATTTGAAGATAACAAGTATGTAGCTTTAGGCTTGAGTAATGCAACGTCAACCTCTGGAAGTCAAGAGGATATGGATCTTAACACCGTTGGTATTGTTTTAAGAACTGGAAACGATGGTCCAGACGATGTAGATAATCCTAGAAAGCTTACTTTTGTTGTTCAAAATGATGGCAATCAGTATATTGATGCTCAAAATAATGATTTGGTAGTTTATGGCTATAATCCAGGCTCTAAGTCTGGGGTTGTTCCAACAGTCACCAACAATGCGTAAGCCAATATGCCGAATAGTAATCCCGCACTAACAGATAGAATAAAACAATTAAGCAGAACAACCGGAACCGGTCCCTGCTGCTTAGAAGAAATCCCAGATGGATTTAGTGAATTTTCTAAATTCTATACATCTGGAGATGTTTTATTTTATGCCATCTCTGATGGAGACAACTATGAGGTTGGTTTAGGAGCTTTTATAAGAGACGCTATACCAAAAGATTTCATATCTAGAACTACAGTATACAACAGTAGCAATTCTAATAATCTTGTTGATTTTCCAGCAGGTTTAAAAGAAGTATACGTTACTTACCCAGGAGAAAAGGCGGTTTTCTCTGCCTTTAATACGCCGGTAAAAAGTGGTATAGCAGTTTTTGATAGCAATCAGATATTGTTTACAGATAATTCTTTTGTAATAAATTCTTCTCAGAATAGGATGGGCGTTAACACTTCTGACCCATCATCAACTTTAGATGTAAATGGTTTGATAACAAGCGATGGCTTAATTCTAGAAAATTATGGAATATACTTTAGTGGTATAGATGGTTCTGGAGAAGGCTTTCAGAAAGAGCCATTCATGAAGAATGAATTAAATAATGACACTGGTACGGACATTGTTTTCAGTTATAGTGGTCTTGTAAATCAAGCATTGACATTTAACAAACAACCAAGAACTTATATCCTTTGTGGCCCTTCTGGTGGTGATCCTTTATCAGAAGATTATCCTACATTCAGACAATTAAGATTTGACGACGTTCCAGAAGTTTCTGGTTTTATTCTCGGTGTGAGCGGCTGGGCAGATTCTACAATAACAGATACTGGAGTATTGGTTAGTGGCTGGTCAGACTCTACAATAACAGATACTGGAGTATTGGTTAGTGGCTGGGCAGATTCTACAATAACAGACACTGGAGTATTGGTTAGTGGCTGGTCAGATTCTACAATAACAGACACTGGAGTATTGGTTAGTGGCTGGTCAGACTCTACAATAACAGACACTGGAGTATTGGTTAGTGGCTGGGCAGATTCTACAATAATAGATTCCGACCTTGCTGTTAGTGGCTGGACTAGGGGTACTTTTGAAAACACTGGAAGTGGATTGTCTTTTGTTGAAGATTCCTTAAATACGGCTGGTACAGGAAACTTCAATCAATTACAAACAAACAAGGAGTCCGCTTCTCAAAACTATGCTCAGGTAGTAAGCGATAGTGGATTATCTAACACAATAGTTAGTGAGAGTGGTTTTTTAACGATTCCCGTATTTAACACTGTAATAGATGTTAAAGATCAAATTCCAGCATCAAATACCGGAGTTATCGCATTTGCTAGTGGTAATCTAACGAGTCAATGGATTATGATTGCGAATGGAACAAACTGGGTTAGTGGACAACTAATATAATATTTTTTGGAGATAAAAATGTCAGATGTATTAAGGCCAGTTATTAATGGCAATCAAATAAAAAATGGATCTATAACTGTTTACCCTAAAGAAACTGGAGCAACATCAAAGAGAGATCCAGATCTAAATTCTTTTGTACCTTCTGGTGAACTTCATATTAAACTTGACGATAGATTTGATGATGTGAGATACTACACAGGTGATTCAGACATATAAGGTTTAACATGGCTTTTAGTATTCCACAGAAAATATTTGATAAGTATAATGAGATTATTGATGCCACAATCAATGATCTAGGGGTTGACTGTCAGTTGATATACGTAGAAAAAGTAGAAGAATTAGATAACCCTGATGACAACCGTCCAGAAAATAGATCCATTAATCCACACAGAAGAAAAAAAGATCAATACAATAGAGACAACAAGACATATAAAGAAGTAGAAAAGACCGAAACAATAAAGATGAAAGTTTATTGGGACAGAAAGGCTTGGCTTAAAGTCGGTGGAGTTTTAGTGGTTCCAGATAATTCCATACAAACGGTTTTTTTTGGTTCTGATTTAGGAAAAGTAATGAGAGCTAAACAGCTTATTGCTCATACCGAAATAGATGATGACATTGAGATGAAATTTAAAAAGTTTGGAGAACCTTTTCCAATAGGTTTTCACAAAGAGCGATACTGGGTTTGTTTTTGGGAGAGAACCTAATGCCTATTAGAATAAAAAATTCAAAACAAGACATACAAAAAAAAATAAACATTTCCATTGCTGACGCATTAAAAACGGTGTTTAGAAAGAAAAGGTCAAGTATTGAGAGAGAAATAAAGAGAAAAGTTTCTCAATGGATTTACCTTCAGCCAGAGATAAGAAGTTTACTGCAAGAGGGCGTTCCTGGCTCACTTAATGCCACTCTTGGTTTTGAACCTTCGCAGGCTGGCGGTGCTGTTGATAGTATAGTGAGATCTATCGTAGATTCTACAGAGGTTAAGGTTACGCAGATAAATAAGAACTTAAAAGGTGGAATACAAATAAATTGCCAACCAAGTTCTTTTGCAAACTTACTAAACTCTACATATTCTGTAATAAATACAGAAAAGGGAGTATCTCTAAATTGGTTAGATTGGTTATTGACCCAGGGGGATAAAATAATTGTTGTTGGTTATGAATATAAAGCAGGTTCTGTCGGTAGATCTGGCGCTGGGTATATGCAATCTTCCAGTGTTGGATTTAGAATAGATCCTCAGTTTTCAGGTACGGCAGACGATAACTTTATAACTAGGGCGTTTTCAGGAAAAGAAGAAGAAATAAAATCAATAGTTCAAAGGATAATAAATGCCTAATTATTATCAGCCACTAAAAGGTATTTCAGATATAAACTCCTACACCCTGTCTAATGACATACAGGATGCAGTTGTAGAATATTTTGATTGGGCATTATTAGATATAGGAAATTACTTTAATATTACCTCTGGTGAGCTTTCTCCAGATGGCTATGACTACAGTAGACTTAAAGTTTCTGAAAGCGGGACTTATGAGGCGGGAAAAGTCTGGGAGGGTTTTAGGAAGAATTGGGTTTGGCAAAGCGGTGTAGATTATACCCCAGCACCATTAGTTGGGACTGACAATGATAACCCAGGTGTTTCTGGTGTCTATGTAGATGGTGTTTTTCATCCTAATAGTTCAACTGGTACATACGCTCACTACATAGATCATTTTAATGGTAGAGTTATCTTTGACAACCCTATACCTTCTGGATCTTTGGTTCAGGCTGAATACAGCTATAAATGGATAAATGTAGTTTATGCCAATAACTTGCCTTGGTTAAAAAATATTCAAAAAGATACGCTAGAGCCAGATTCTAGTTTTTTGGAGCCAGATAAGGGTAGGTGGAATATCCCCCCGGAAGGTAGACTTCAACTACCAGCAATAGCCGTAGAGATTGTACCATTCAGAAAATTTAAAGGATATCAATTAGGAGGTGGTCAATGGGTGTATACAGATATTATTTTTCATTGTTTGGCTGAAGATGAGATAACGAGAAATAAGCTATTGGACATAGTTTCTTTACAAAGTGACAAACATATATACCTTTTTAATTCCAATCAAATGTATGAAAATAATGAATACCCTCTAGATTATAGGGGCGTTCCCAATTCTGGTGCTATGAGATATCCAGAAATTTTAGAAAATTATCAGGCTGGAAAAATGAGGATGACTAGTTGCACCATACAGGAAATGGAATTTATTGACTCTGACCTATTTGGCGGTCTAGTCAGATTTTCCACAGAAGGTGTCAAAGAAGATATTTAATCATTTTTTGTGTATAATAATACAGCAATTCTACAATAGTTAAGGAGAAAACAACAATGTCATCCAATAATAGAATTATATATTCGTGTCAGGGGGTTTCGATAGCTCCTGTCGGAAAGACAAATATAGCTGCTGCAGACATGGTTCATGGTGTTCAGAGTGTAGGTGTAACTACAAACTTTAACCTAGAACAAATCTTTGAACTGGGACAAATTGAAATTTATGAGAACATTGAAGGTACTCCAGACGTAGAGGTGACTCTAGAAAAGGTTCTAGATGGCTATCCGCTTATGTACTTAATGGCAAGCACCGGCGTGACTGGAACTCCAAACAGCGGTCTAGTTGCAAGATCCAAGGAACAGTGCGATTTAAGACTGGGCATTTTTGACGAAGCTTCTGATAATATAGCTTCTGCTTCAACCGGAAAGTCAGAAGTTGAAGTTTACTGCTCAGGCATGTACATTTCAAATGTATCTTATACTTTTCCAGTTGATGGCAATTGCACAGAGAGCTTAACATTAGTCGGTAACAATAAGCAGTGGTTGACTGGTAATGCCGTTAGCATGGCGGACGCAGACGTTGATGCTTTTGATGGAACTGATTCTCCATTTGCCCTCGCCCCAGGTAGTGGTGGTGTTCAAAGACGAGAAGATGTTAGAATGGATTATAGCATTCTACCGCAAGGTATTTATGGGGTTGTTGGATCGAACCCTGGAAATGCTTATGGAGACATAAATGCAGAAGATAATCAGCAGGCAAGCGGTCTTCTTGTTCACCTTCAAAGTGTCAATATTAGCACTGACTTTAGTCGTGAAGATATATTTGAGCTTGGTAGGAAAACACCTTACTTCCGTCCTGCTGCATTCCCAGTCGAAGTTACCTGTGAGATTGAAGCTATTTCTACTTCTGGTGATTTTGTTCAAGGCTTAGAAAGTGGTGATCCAGACTTGTTCAACACGAATGCATCCGGTAACAACACCGGAGAAGAAACTATATACTTCGCTTTGCGCGGGGGTATGTCCTTCGACCTAGGAACAAAAAATAGATTATCAAGTATTAGTTATGGCGGGGGTGATGCTACCGGTGGTAATGTCTCTAACTCCTACAGTTACTCTAACTTTAACGATTTGGAAGTTAAACAACTTGGTCATAACAACAGTGGTGTTATGGGTCAAGGCGGAACTGCTAGTACACTTTGGGCAAAGCAGGTACTTAATTAGAATATTATACCACAACGGCGATAGCTTTTTAGGATAGCGAGTTTTGTGGATATTAGGAAGGATAAAATGCATATATACACTCCCGTCATGAGGTTTTAAATGAAACAGCATGAACGGGAGTATTTTATATCTAGGATAAGATCTGGGAAGACTATTGTAAAAGAAAATAACATAAAGCTAAGTGTATTAACACCCACTGTTGATGATGAATTAGAAATAAACATTGCCTATATGGAAGCTTACAAAGAGTCCATAGATAATGGCTGCATGACAATGGAAGAAAATTTAAAATGGATGACAGAACAGGGGGTTTGGGGCAAAGAGAAAGATAAAAAGATTAAAGAGATAGAGGAAAATGTTGAAAAAATAAAACTAAAAATGTTTGAAATGAGAAATAAAGAAGATATCAGAGAAGGCGGTAGGAGGCTTTTAAGAACATCAGAACAGGCGCTATCTAAGCTTCTGGAAGAAAAAAATACTTATTTCTCTACTACTGCTGAAGGGATTGCGACGACATTTAAAACTTATGAAATGATTAGAAGATGCACTTACGTTGATAATCAAAAATATGACTTCAAAGAATTATCTGTTGACCACATAGCAGAAAGATATTTCAGTAGTTTTTTAAGTGAAAAAAACATAAGAGAACTTTCAAGAACTGACCCTTGGGTTAATTTTTGGAACTACTGTGATAAAGATATTAATAAACTATTTCCAAACAAAGGTAGAGAGCTTTCAGTTGACCAAAAAAATATTTTCATGTGGTCAAAAATGTATGACAATATTCACGATTCTTCTGAGTGTCCAGACGATAGCGTGATAAATGATGACGACGTTTTAGACGGGTGGTTTATACTACAAAGGAAAAAAAGAGAACAAGAAAAAAAGGAATCTGATATGGAACAAAATTTAAATTCAGAGATATCTAGCAAACAAGAAGTATTTTTAATGGCCTCTGATCGAGAAGAAGCAATGAAAATTGATTCTATAAACAATCAGGGGGCACAATTCGTTAAACGTCAAAGGTTTAACAAACTCAAAAAAGCCGGTCAGCTAAATCAAATTGATTTTGAAGATGAGCAGTTGAAACTAAAAACACAGGCCACAGAAGGAATAAGAACTAGACTTAGGAGATAAAATGGAAAATTATAATTCTTTAATAAGACAGCACGCTGAGTACAAGAAAGTAAAAGAAGATAAATATCGCTTCGACTCGAAAGAAAGACTTTCTAAGATCCTAAAGAAAAAAGTTATCACTACTATGATAGGGTCTTTAAGCACAATCGAAAAACATTTTGGTTTTTTATGGGATAGTGATGACCCAGAAAGTATAACACCTGAACAAAAAGTGATGTATGATATTTACCAAAAAGCTAGACAGGAAATATTAGATAAAGGAAATGCACAGGCTAAGAACATTGACGCTGAGATATCTCAGTATGAAATAAAATGGTTAAGATATAATGTTAGTATCCCGGTTAAGAAAGAGGAAAAAGAATGACTAAAAGAAACATAGAAGTTAAGACGGAAGATGGAAAAGTAGTTAAAATTTACATTACCAAGCCGCCGTCTGAAGTTGTCGGAAAAGCAGACATGTATAGAGCCAAGGTCTGGACAGAATGCATTGACCAAGGCATTAAAACAAAAGAACAATTAGCTAAATTCATGGTCGAGAAAGGAGTCTGGACGATTGAATCGGTAGAAAGGGAAACTGACATAATTGAAGAATTAGGAATTTTAGAAAAAAGACTCTACATTGGAGACTCAAAAAGAGAAAAAAAGAAATTCTTAATAGAAGAAGGTAAAAATATTGCAATTAAAATGAGGGTTTTAAGGAATGAACTCAGGCAAATATATTTAGAAAGAAGCAGTATAGAGCAAAACACCGCAGAAGCTCTTGCTGATAATGCTAGGTTTGATTATTTGGTAGCTAGCTGTACCTTTTATGAAAACGGACAAAAGGTGTATAATACAATAGAAGAATATAATCAAAAAGCCGCTGATGAAATTGCTTACTCAGCAGCTTCTGAGTTGGCAAATATAATGTATGGATATGATCCTAAAAGTCAAGAATCATTACCTGAAAATAGATGGCTTAAAAAATTCAATTTAGTAAATGATAAGGGGAGTTTAGTCAATAAAGATGACAAACTAGTTGACCTAGAAGGAAGACTTATTAACGAAAAAGGTCATTATATTGACGAGCAGGGGAACAGAATTGATATTGATGGTAATCCTCTAGACGAAGATGGTAACTATAAACTTGTTATAGAATATGTAGAAGAAAAAGCAAAACCCGTTAAGAAAAAAACCACCAAAAAAGTAACTAAAAGAACAACAAAGTCTACAGATAGCAAAACGGATAGTGTGGCTTAACTTAACAGAGAGATAAAATGGCGAGATTTGAATTAACTGCTGAGTTAGATCTTCAAGCACCTAATCTTGGGCGTACCATAAATGACTTACGAAGGCAATTGAATGGTATTGATATTGATGTATCAATTGTCAATGGTAGGCGATCAGCTAGGCAGATAGGAGAAATCAATAGAAGATTAGATGAAACAAACAATTTAACTTCTAGCTTAGTTAAAAACTTAGGTATTTCTGTAAGAAGATTTACCGCTTTCGCTATTGCTACTAGGACTGTAAGTTTATTTACAAACACTTTGGGTAAAGCTACCGAAGAAGCTATTGAATTTGAGAAAGAGTTGATTAAAATTTCTCAAGTTAGTGGTAAAACTCTTTCAGAGTTACAAGGTCTTGAAAACACTATAACTAGCCTCTCAACATCTCTTGGTACATCCTCTAAAAATCTATTATCTGCTACTAGAATTCTTGCACAGGCGGGTATTGAAGCTGGTAGGTTAGATGTGGCCTTAGATGCTCTTGCTAAAACTACTCTTGCTCCTACGTTTGAAGACATAGAAAAAACTGCGGAAGGCGCAGTCGCTATTCTGAGTCAGTTTGAAAGAGGTGTTGGCGCTTTGTCTGAACAGCTTGGTGCTATCAATGCTGTTGCCGGTCAATTCGCCGTCGAGTCTGGAGACTTAATTTCTGCTGTTCGTCGTACTGGTGGTGTCTTTAAATCTGCCGGTGGTGATCTTAATGAATTGCTAGCTTTGTTCACAAGTGTTCGTGCAACCACGCGAGAGAGTGCAGAAAGTATAGCGACAGGCTTGCGTACTATCTTTACTCGTATTCAACGCCCCAAAACAATTGAGTTTTTGAAGCAGTTTGGTGTTGAGCTTACTGATTTAAACGGGAAATTTATTGGCCCCTTTGAGGCTGTTAAACAATTAAGTCAGGCTTTGGCTGGACTAGAAGAAGGTGATATTCAATTTGTCCGAATTGCCGAAGAACTTGGTGGTTTTAGGCAAATCGGTAAGGTTATTCCTCTTATTCAGCAATTTGAAACAGCAGAGCGCGCTAGGCAAGCTGCGATAGAAGGCGGAACCTCTTTAGATAGAGACGCTATTACTGCTCAACAGTCATTGTCAAATCAGCTTGAAAAAACAAGAGAGAAGTTTTTAGCACTAATTAGATCTATAGCAGACACAGGAACTTTTCAAACTTCTATCAGAACTGTATTAAAACTAGCTGATAGCTTTATAGATCTTGCTGATGCAATCAAGCCAATATTACCCTTAATTGGCGCTATTGGCGCTTTTAGTGCGGTTAGAGGTCTTGCTGGATTTGGTAGAAACTTTACGGCTGGATTTACTGGTCAACGAAGAAACCAGGGTGGTCCGATACAGGCTTTTGCTACAGGGGGTATGGTTCCCGGCACTGGCAATAGAGATACCGTGCCTGCTATGCTCACCCCCGGTGAGTTTGTTATACGAAAGAGTAGTGTTGAGAGTATTGGTGCTGAAAATCTCGCTAGGATGAACAGGGGCGGTGTAGCAAGATATCGAAAAGGAACTAAGAAGAAAGGCGCTCAAAAAAAAGATATTCAGCAGGGCGAAACTGTTAAAATAAAGGGAGACTCTCCATCTAATCCTATTATTGGTCAAATTGCTCCAGGCGGTACTCCCGGCGTCTCTACCGATGGAAAATATGAAACAACTTTAAGTAAGTTAGGAATTCGACTAAGAAAAGGTGAAAAACCAAATACTAAGGTTGTTGTTAGGGCAAATGTTGATAAAAATGTATTAGCCCCAAAAGACGTTGGATTTGAAGAAACTGTTTCTAAGTCTTTGAATAAAGTTCAGCCTGTACTTGATTCCGCCGCAAGCAAGGCTTTTGATTTAAAGACTAAGAGCAAAGTTGCTGATGACAAAAAGGCTGTAGATAGTATATCTGGTTTCTTGTTTGAATCTTTTGCTTCTGCCGTAGCGGGTAAAGCTTCGGGAGATAAAAATCCGTTTGACTTTATAGGAGAAAAAAAATCAAAACAAATTTCAAAGTTTGCAGATGCAGATCCGATAGCAGAACTTTTAGATGCCAAAAATACATTTGTAAACCCAGGGCAAATAATCAAAAAGGCTGTAGATTATAAAAACGGTATAGGTAAATTTGACAACAGGCTTAAATTCGACAGATCTAAAAATTTCTTCGGTGGTCTAATTCAAAAATTCGCCGCAGGCGGTATCGTTGACCAAAAAGCTGCTGGTGCAGCTATACTTGATCCAGAGCCAGCTTCAAGCAAGAGTGTTTCAATAGGTGTAGAAGATGTAAAGAAGAAATTTTCTGAGTTTAGTAAATTAGCCAAGGGCAAAGACCCTGTTTCTAAATTTTATAAGTCTACAAGTTTTGATGTAACTAAATCAGGATTAAATAAAGAGACTTCTGATAAGTTTAAGGTTGCATTGGAAGATGGGTTGATTAGTGGTGTTAATACTTCTGCTAGTATTCTTGCTAATGATCTTGGAACACCTAATGCGAAAATTGATCAAAGTCAAGCCACTAACTTTGTAAAAGGCATTAATACTCAAGTATTTGGTAGGCTTTTTGAAACTACTGTAGATAGTATTAAGAGACAGGGTAATTATGATAAACCAGATAATAATCCCAATAGACCATTTGACGCAGAACAGGGCTTGCCTTCTGTTTTAAAGGATAATTTCAAAGGTCTTCCTGATAAGTTTATTGATCTTAAAACAAGTGCTGCGGCGGCTTCAGATGCTAATTTAAAAGGTAAAATTCTAGATCAAATAAAAATAGAACTTATTAGAGATGGTATCTTAAATGCGGACTATCCCGGCAAAGCTGGCAAAGATAAAGACAGGACTGCTAGAGAAGTTAAAGATGAAAAACAAAGACAGGCCGACAAAGCTGTTGGGCGAGGTTTTCCAGCCAGGAGAAATGCTGGTGGTCCTGCCCCGTCCGATACAGTTCCAGCACTGTTGACCCCTGGTGAGTTTGTTTTTAGTAAAGAAGCTTCGCAAAGAATTGGCTACGGAAATCTTGATAGAATGAACAAGAAAGGGGTTCAGGGGTTTGCCGCTGGCGGTGCCGTTCAAGTTGCGAGATACAACGCAGGTACTGGTCCTAGCGGTGTAGACTTGAGCGATATAAATAATTTTGGGGGAGATTCACCTAGAAGTTTTCCTATCCCCACTGGCGGTCTTGAGAGATTAGATGCTGCCGCAAACGATGCGGCAGATGCTAATGAGAACGGAAGACAAGCAACAGAAGAAAGGTCAAAGGCCGATGTTTTTGCCGCACTAAGTGTGGCTACTTCTTTTATACCCAGATCAGAAGACGCTTCAAGCGCAATGGGTAGATTTCAAAATTCTATACTTGATTCCATTACAACGGTTAGTGCTTCAATAGCAGCGTTAGAGGCATTTAATATAAAGCTTTTAGCATCAGGGGACCAAGGTTCGCTTCTTACTGGCTTGGGCCGTCGCGGTCAAGTTGGGACTCAGAAATTTGGACGAAAGGTTGCAGGAGCAATACCGGGAGTTTCTGCTAGGGGTGCTGTGAGGTTTGGCAAGGCTCTTTCTAAAGTTACAACAGTTGCATCTAGAGCGCTTGGCCCATTTGTAGCTGTCGCCGCCGCTACTAAATTAGTATCAAATTCTTTTGATGCTCTTGCTGGTAGAGCGAAAGCTGTAGAAGACGCTATACAGGCTGGTAGTCCCGATGATGCCGCAAAGGCTGCCGCTTCTCAACAAACAGCAAAAGATGCTGGAACAGTAGCAGCGGGATTCGCTGGTGCTGGCGCCGCTATAGGTAGTCTTATAGCACCCGGAATTGGAACCGCCATTGGAGCCGTTATTGGTGGTGTTGGCGGATTGATTGCTAAAGAAACGGGCGCTCTTGATTCATTCGGTGATGATCTTAGGGACAATGTAATTGCACCATTCACTGGAAACACTAGAGAGCTTATTAGCATTCAATCCAGAGAAGCGGCAAATAGAGTAAAAATAGAAAAAGAACTACAAAAAGCAACTAAAAAGTCTGCTCAAACACTTGAGGCATTTGCAGAAGGGGGCGCTACGCTAGAAGAAGCAATTTCCGCACTATCTGGGGGACTGAAAGAAGAATTAGCACTATTACAGTCTAAAGAAACACTCAATAAGGCGGAGATAAAGGCACAAGAAGGTAGGGGAGTTTTGGGCTTCTTTGGTGAAGACGTAGAAAAAACTAGTCAGTTAAAAGAAAGTAATAAAAAGATAGAAGAACAAAGAACAAAGATAGTTACAGACGCATTTAAGAAAGGTGTATCTTCTGATATAATTAGAAAGGCTATAAACGAACGTATAGCAAGAGGTGAACCCGTTGATGTAGATGATCTTATAAACCAATTAATACCAGAAGGGGCTAGAGAGTCTTTAGACGAAAAGGATATAGAAAACGCCAGAACAAAACTAAACAACATGGCTAATGCGGCACAGAGAAACGCCGACTTTATAAAATCTTTAAACTTTGGATTACGCGATGTTTCATCTTCTATTGGGGCTACAAGCCTTGCTGTAAAAAATTCTTTAGCTACGTTTGAGCCAGGATTTAACAGTCTCGCTTTGTCTGCTAGTACACTGGAAGCTGCAATAACTTCAGCAGGCGCAGGTATTGACCAATCTTCAATAGACAAATCCTTATCCGACCTTGAAGCTCAGTTTATAAAATTTGGGGGTGATCCAAAACAGGTCAACCAACTTAGTGAGACTATAAAGGCTTTAAATGATTTACAAAGAGCCGGTCCTGAACTATTATCAGGAATAAAAGATGAGTTGACTGCTAATTTAAATACTAACCCCCAACAAATTCGAGACGCACTAAGTAATCAACTTTTACAGTCAGTGCCAGAGGGCAGTGATTTAAGAAGAAGACTTGAAGATAATATCCGTGGTTTAGAAATTGATGACGAAGTAAGATCACTTATTACAAGTGGTAATTTAGAGGGATTATTAGAAAAAATACTTGGACCACTGGGAGAGTCAGCTAAAAAACAACTTGCAAACTTTACTGAAATAGGTAAACTTCAAGAACAATTAAACCCATTAATCAAGAAAAGAATTGACCTAGAAAATAAGTTGGTTTCTGCTCAGAAACAGTCTTTAGACATACAGCTTGAAGCGGCAAAGGCTATAGAAAGTTTTGGTGGAGCAACAGTAACCTCTGGTGATAAATTATCTATATTAGATAAGAAATTAGAGTTAGATCTTGGGAATGCTGGGTTTGGCGGCGCGATAGGATCTTCTCCAAAAGATTTAATTAGAGTAAATCAGGAGCTTAAAAACGCATACGAAAAGGCTGTAAATTCTTCTAGAGAAGGTCAGGGCGGTCTTGAGAGTCAGGCTCAAGCTAAGAATATAGAATCAGCACAGGAGTCTTTGTTAGATAACCTTAGAGGCAGAATAAAACTTGCTCAACAAGAAATAGATATAGCAAAGAAGAAAAATGAATTAGAAAAGTCTGCATTGCAAAAATTAATTGAGGGTGACGCTATTGGTTTCTTTGAGGAACAGCAAGTTGCTTCTGCTTCAAGGGCGCTTAGTCGTGGTGATGAAAGAAGTATTAGACAATTCACCCAAGATGTTATAGGCAAAGCTTTTGCTAAATTACAGAGCGACGACACTTTGTCGGATAGAGATAGAAGACGAGCCGCTAGATCTGCTTTGCCCTTTGGTTTTCAGAGCCAAAGGAATATTGGTATACTTAGTGAGACGACTCCTGAGCTTAGAAGATTAAAAGATGCTGGAATTGAAGCAGCAGAAGCTTTAAGTTTAATAGGAGAATCGCTCAGTGACTTCCGTGAAGCCGACATTGGGGTTGTAAAAGGGGATATTAAGAAGGTAGAGGGGATAATTCAAGATCCTACTCGGCAACAAACTACTACTACGGGTAATACGCCGCCCGCTCAACTAGCAAAGGGCGGTGTTGTATATGCAAATGAAGGGGCATTTATACCAAAAGGCACTGATACCGTTCCTGCTATGTTGACTCCGGGTGAGTATGTAGTAAATAGTAAAGCAGTTCAGAGTGGTAATAATCTTTCTCTGCTTCAATCTATGAATAGTGGTAAAACTGTTTATGCTAACATGGGTGGGTTTATCCCAGATGTAGTCTCTCTGGCGGGACTCAAGCCCGCCGATGTGTTAGGTGTCGCTGGCGCATATTATAGCCTTGGGCTTTACCAACCTTCAAGCGACAGGACCCCAACCGCCCAGCAAAAAGCTAACCAGAAACAAGCAGAAGAAGAAATACAGAAAGAAATAGCACAACAAGAAAAAATAGCCGCAGACAAAAAACGAAAAGCAGCAGAAAGAGAGGCGGCAAGAAAGAAAATTGTAGAACTCTATAATATCTATAATAGAATTCGTGGTGTCGTGAATTATGCCGCAGAGAGAGTGAGTGATAATTTAGAGTATTATCGAGAACAAGCAGCTATCAGACGAGAACAAGCAGATATCAGAGAGGCTGATCAAAAAAAATTAGATAGATACAAATTAGACGTACAGACATACAACGAACAGAAAAAAGCATACGAAAAAGATCAGGCAAAAAGACGAAAATTCGGCCTTGGTCAAGATGATAACGGGAAAGAGATATTTGAAATCAAGCGTCCCAATATTGCGGCTTATAGAGATCCAAGAGATAAAAAGCCATATAAAATAACATTAGATAGTATATCTATCTTTAGTGACTCTCCAGATTCTGCGCTTATTCCGTATGGCGCAAAAGTTGAAGACAACAGGTCGAAAGAAGAAAAATTAGCAATTAAAAATAATTTAGAGCTTGGAAATGCTTACAAAAAAGGAACATTTGATGAAGAAGAATTTAATCAAAGAAAAAGTAAGGGTGGATTTAAAAGTATATCTTCATATGAGGAATATTTAAAACTCAGAGAAATTCCATTCAGAGAAAATAGATCAAGATATTTACAAAGACAGCAAGCTAAAATAAATGAAACTAAAGATTCTTTTTATGATGAGTCGGCAAGGAGATATGATAGCGCAGAAAGAAAACTCAAAATATCAAGGGCTAAAGATGAGCAAAGATTACAGGTTGCAATAGCCGCAGGTAACACAAAACAAGTTGAAAGACTTGAGAGAAAAATTGCTAAGGACCAAGAAAAGTTTAATAGCAGATACGGTAGAGCTAATAATAAGTCAGAATATATGACATTGGTTCAAGATAATGTTAATAACGAGCGTGAGAGAAGGCTTGTGAATCCCACTGTGGGACTTGACCAGCGGGTTGGAGTTCGGGATTTTAGTGGTTATAACGACGCACTGGTTGAAGATAGAATCTATACTCAACAACTAGTAAATAAGCCAGATCAAGTTCGCGAACCGCAACTAGCTCTCAAAAGCGGCACTACAAAAGGTGGTTATTTTAATGAACAAGAACAGTCTATTAGGAATATGGAAGATCGCGGAGACATTCCTCGCGAGTACGGACCAGTAGAAGACACAGAACAAAGAAAAAGATCAGGGGCTGGGAGTGGTATTGGCATTTTTTTCTCTAAAGGTGGTCCTGTTTATGCCTCTCGCGGTCAACTAATCCCCAAAAGTATATTCCAACCTCGCGGTACAGACACAGTGCCAGCAATGTTAACTCCGGGTGAGTTCGTCGTCAATCGTCAAGCTGTTCGCGCAGGCAACAACCTCGCCGTATTACAAGAAATGAACAGTAGACCGGCTGCACCCGTTACTCCTACTGCAACAATGTCAAGAGGCGGGCAAGTTGGGAATACCCAGTATTTACAGAATGGCGGTGAAGTCTCCGGTGGTGCGCAAGATAATTCATACCTTAAATCGTTAGAAAGTCAGTTAGCGACCCTAGCCCAAAAACTAGAGTCTGGATTTAGTACATTCGGTCAACATGTTGAAAGTTTCCAGAGCGCTACAAACACAGAGATGATGGTAAATGTAAATCAAACAGGAAGTATGAGAGTAGAAGCTGGCAGCACACTCTCAAATTCGCTAATGAAAAATTCAAAAGATATAGCCATGAGTTCCGTTAACGGACAAATTGATAGGGCCAGCATCGGTTTAGACGGAAAAATGAGAACAACTAACAGTGTTTTAGGATAAAAAATGGCAGAAATAAAATTAGAATGCTCATGCGGCGATGATAATATAAGCTGTAATCCTATAGGTAGTGGTAGGGTAGAGGCTAATATCACTGCTGATTACGGCCTTTCTATGATCCTTGTTGCCGAAGCTAATATCAAGGCGGCAAAAGACCACAAAACTAAAACGCCTTTATACGACATTATAGTATCAGAGGGTTCTGGTCCGTTCTACAATATTACTCTAACGGGCGACGTTAGTGTCTTTAACAATGAGTCTGGAGATGTAGGTGCTTATCAGTTCGTTGATATTGGTGACATAGGTAAAATAGAATACAACGGTTTTGAATATCTGTATGAAGTTACTGCCATAAATGATAATCAATTAACTATATTTTATACGGGCGGAACCAACGGCGATGTTGATGTGTCTCTGCTTTGTATCAATGACGATAATGTGGGATACGAAGGATATGATGGAGTTGATTGTTTTCCTCAAATATGTTTTACGTATGAGAATGACAACCCATTCATAACTTATTCTATACAGACTAATGCTGAAATAACAGCTATTGGCAAAATAAATTCAAAACTACAACTGGACGCTTTAGTAAGTTCAGACATTAGTTGTGAAGGTGATATAGATAGTGTTGTCGGAAAAGAGTACTCTATATCTGAAACTATAGTCGCTAGCGGTAAGATTGATTCACTGCTTGGTAAATTCATTGGCGACTTTACTAATTTTGGTTGTGTAGATAAGCTTTATCCAACTGGTGATGCCGCCGTCTCTAATTTTATTACCTCTGACACGACTTCTACAGATCTCTATTCTTACATAGATGAGGGCGTTTTCTTTGGTGATTATTTGACAGATGGCTATTTACTTAGTGATGATGTAGGAAGTTACATTCAAGCATCCTCTGTAAATGCGGAAGGTAATTTTTCTTACAAGGCATATGTAAATGCACCCTCTGTGACACCCAAAGAATCTAGATTAAGAATGAGGGTTTCTGCCCCTTACGAAAATCAAGAATCAACCAATATAAAATATACTCTATCTGGAATAAAGTTTAAAGATCCAAACGGAGTATTAATAACAGAATATGAACCCTTAGAATTAAAAGGTGACGCATCAAGATCTGAGATAAATAATTATACAACATTATCTCTTTCTCCAATTACAGAAACCTATAATATATATCCAGAATGGGATAGTAGATATCCAGACTTTGAGCAACTGGAAAATTATACCGTTGAATTTCAAGTTATCGCTCAAGATTTTGGTATTGTATTTGATGAGGGCTACACACTAGGTTATCAGAAAAATCCCGATATTGCTGCCGAAGATATATCGGGTGTGATGAATTCTATTAAAGTTTCTGCTATAGAAATTTGTAGCAGTGGTGACTCAATATTAAAGCAGCAGTTCTTAGGTTTAAAAATCTACAATGAGCAAATATCTAATAAGATAGAAAGATGTTTCTTACCTTCTAGCTTTGAACTTTTTGATTTTGATACGGGTATATACCCCTCTGTAAGTAGTATATGGAAAACTAACGACGATGAATACTACTCAAATTTAAACACAAGCGGCGCTGATAGACTTTTAGATTACGTGAGAGATGCTGATGAAAGACGCTATGCAACTTTGCAGCATATGGGTCCACTAGCGGATTCTGGAAAGTTAACTGTTCAATTCTCTCATACAGCATCTGATTCTTATAAAGAAGTTAGTCCGGGCGCTTTTGGTCTTGGGTTTGACCAGAATCAAACTAGCGGCAACATGTGGTTTAGTCCTTCTGGAGCTTTCAATACATTAAATAAAAATGATATTGATGTTATTGATAATTTCTTTACCCCAGAAACTGTAACTCTTAGGGTTCTCGCTAAGAAAGAGGTCGGATCTAGGGACTATTCGTTAGATGTTATTGGGTATAGCGATGACTGTATAATTAATGTAACCTCTGCTGAATGTGGATTTTTACAAAATTCAAGCGGGGTATTCATATCAGATCCAACACTAGACACTATTAATTTCTATGCTCAAACAGGGGTCAGTCCAGCAATTTCTGGTTTTGCTGATATTGATGACTTAGGTATTTCTTCTGAGGCTATATCAGATAAAGACCAGTATTTTGAAACAGACGAATGTGCAGACCATAGATTCTTAGCTACTTACCCAATAGTTAATTCTACTGAGTTTAAGTGGTACGAAATTCCGCTTCAAATTTATCCAGACAATGTAGAACTAGGAGCTTCAAGAAATTACTTTATTAGCTCTTTGTTTGAGAAACTATACTTAGATATTTATCCACTTCCAAGTGGCGCTAGTATAGCCGGTATAGAAATTTGTGTTAGATATTCTCCAGACGGTGGATTACATCTTATAACTGAAGGTGGAGAATGTCAAAAATCAGAAGATGGCAGAGAGTGGAATTCTTTTTATCCTACCAGTAGGCAGTCTATAACTGATAAGATAATAAATGTTGGTTCTGGAATAACACCTCTCTCTTATGTAACAGACATCCCACAGGGTTATTCTGATTGCACAACTTTAACTAAATCTAATTATTCTCGACGTTGGAAAGGCAGAGAAGGAACAGTAAATGGTCCCTACGATGTAGATCAATTTGACTTTGGCTTTGAGAACCCACTGTTAGATTATCCTTTCTTGTCTGGATATTATTTATTTAAAGATAATTCTACTACAATCAACCCCGTTGTAGGTGATTTAACTGGAACATTAAATACAACTTACTCAAATTATCACTTTACAAATCTTGGTTGGAGATTTAACAATAGCGGTATATTTGAAGATCAGATGCCTGGATTTACTGCTTCTGGCGGTTACACTACTACAGACTGGACCTCATTAATTAATGGTCCTGTTAATTTCTCTGGCGATCCTTTGTATGCAAGAATTTCAGACGCATTTGAAAATGCGGTAAGAATTTCTGGTCATAATTCATATATTGATTTTGGCGATGTAGGATTTGTAAGAGAGTCTGGGTTTGCAACTTACCTGAGATTTACGCCAGATGTCAATGTATCGGGAAGTACATATAATTTGTTTGACAGTGGAGTTCTACTTTCTAAGTGGGATGCAGGAAATGATCTAGAATTTTTAGTTGCATATTCTGGTGGGTTTATTGTCGGTATGGCTAAAGATACTGGCGGTAATACACACCAAGTTTCAGACACACTTCCTTATTCCGGTTATCAATACCCACTCAGTGTAATACTTACTTACAATGATAACGGTTCTAATGCACTCAAGTTATATACAGACAATGAATTTGAATCAAACTGGAATGTTTTAAGAGATAGCTCTAGCGCTTTTGATATAGCCGAAGGCAGTAGTAAATTAGTTGTTGGTAATTCTACTGGCTCTGGCGTTGGTATGAACATGTTTGTTTCTGAGCTTGGATTCTCTAGTAGTGGGAATCTAGTAGAACAAAATCCAGACTTTACAGACAAGCAAGTAACCGCTCAAAAGTTTTTAGAAAACAGCAGGATGTATTGGTGGGAAACTTCCGACACTGTTACGGATGACCCATACAAACTCTGGAGTTATGTTGATGAAAATACAAATACTCAATGGTCTTTGGGTGCGTTTAAATACTGTCCGTTTAATTATGAGTTTGATTCACTTGGAGCGACACCTGGGAGAAGAACAGGTCGTGACTTAATAGCGTTTGATATTGAACATCATGGTTCTGGTTATTCTCAGTACGCTACTATTCAAATGCCACAAGAGGTTGACTCAGGCGTTGCGTATCATACACAGATAGAAAATGACTTCTTGAGATTCCACCTCAGTGATACTACATCTAACTTTGATTCTGTGTTCACTAGAATCAGTAAGAATTTACCTCGCGGATATAATTTTAAAGAGCGTGCGTTGGTAGTAGAAACAGTTATTGAGCATAAGTCTGAAAGCAACAATATTGTTTGGGATAATGGGGAGATTGGACCAAAGCTTATTGTTAGTCTTTATGCACCAACCAAAGAGCCAAATTGTTTAGACTGTGATTCAGAAAGAAAGAATTATGGACTAGTAAATAGAGATTTCCATTACCTCGCTCCTTCTAGTTGTTTATTTAGGGCAGACTCTGTATTTGATTATGATAATTTGTGTGACGAGTCAGAGCAGTGGTCGCTTTTTGCATCAGAGCAGAAGTTAAATGAATTTACTGAAAAGTATTATTCAACCGATGTCGATGATATGTTTGTTCAGTATGATTTAGTATATCCTTCTGGACCAGCATTTGATTCTAGGATTGATATGCATAGTGTTCATGTCAGAGCCGAGGACGCATGGGTTAAGCCTCTTAGCAACAATAACAGTTTGAATTTAAGCTCAAGCGGTGCTAACACAGAGTCAGAAACTCTTAACTTCTTTACTTTTGGTATACTTGGTGACACATCTGGTTCTATGCCTCTTGTTATGTCAGACCTGTTTGTAGATGATTCAGGTCTGATGCCAATGTATACATTCGGTGCCTATTTAATAAATGATAGCTTCCCACTTGCTATTGATTTTATTGGCTCTGGAAACACTTCTCTGAATCTTATTTCAACGTCTGGTGACGGTACAACTTGGCAAGAAATATTCCCAGACGATAATAATTTAAAATCTGTATCGTTAAATATATTAGGTCACGGAGAAGCTAGTGGCTCAATGCCTCTAACTGTGATAAACATTGAAGAACAGGAACTAGATGTAGATCAAATTCCTTTAAGTGTTTTCTCTAGCGATGAAATAAATGACACCGGCGTTAAAAGCTTTATAACTCTTAGTATTCTAAATACAGACACAGAGGAAGAAGATGAAGACCTTGTATTTGGTATAGCTCCTATAGGTCAAGATCAGGTTATATCTGTCTCTAATTATTTAAAGCGTAGCGCACCGCTCGTAATAAAAGCAGATCCTATATTTGAAAAAACAGAAGAAGGCGCCACAATCATTGGTATAAACAGTGATGGTAAGGGAACTGATTATGACGGAGCATTAAATCGTCCAGCCATGCCGTTGGTTATACCTTATAATGCTGCGGCCTCTCAAAATTCTACTAGTGGAGATTTGTTATTATCTCTGTTTAGTATTGGTCCAGGCAGTTCTAAGATTCTTTGGAATAATGAAAACTACGGAACAGACATTGATTTGATTGATGAGTCTGGAGGTGTCCCAACTATACCAGCAAATGACGAGATTAGAGGTGTAGAATTATTTGGCTATGGATCATGTGATGGCAATAGCCCTCAGAAAGCAATTGATGCAGCTATTATAACAGATGATACGGTCTGGAGAGAAGAAACTTGTAATGAAGGTGGTATTTTTAGAGCTACCGCTACTTACACGAATCTTGACATTGGTTACAGCGGTAATTACTACGGTATTAGAAAGTACACAGACTTAGTTCCTAACTCTGCTTACTCCGCTGTTTTAAATATAGTTACTGGTTCTACAGATCCAATCTCAGTACCTAGAGATTGGGAATATTGGAACTATGGTATTTGTGGTACTTCTTGGTATCCAGATAATAGTGGATGCTGCACTGAGGATTGCGACTTAGAGTTGGTAAACTATAGTGGAACAAAGCTGATAGCTGACTATCCATATCCAAGTGGAGATGAGCAGATTGCTCCTTCTGGAAGAATAGAAGAAGATAAATACGGAATAGCAGTATCTGTTAAAGAAGACCTAATGGCTATAGGTTCTCCTTTCCATGATCCAAGAGATATTGAAGATGAATCACTTGTTAACAATGGCGGTTCTGTATTCCTTTACAGAAGGGACGAAGATGTAGCTGGTAAAAAAGCTCCTTGGTTCTTGGAGGACAAACTAACACTTCCTTCTGGCTTTATTAGGGACTATAGCAAGCAGCGTGGAACTTTAATCACCTATCAAAACGAAGACGGAAGTACTTTTAGCATTTCTGGTCAGAAGTGGTTTGTTGGTCAGGAAGGTAGACAGCTAGGTCATTCATTAGATATAGCAAAAAGTGGCGATAGAGAAGTCGTTGTCGCTGGCGCTCCTGGCGTAGAATGGTCGAGAACATTCCCAGATATAGAAGTTTCTGGAATACCAGTGTTTATGGTTGTGTTCACAGACAAATTCGAGTACAGACGTAACGAAGTCGCTAGAATAGGTGCAACGTCTAGAAGATATGATATTCTATATAAGTACTTTAGTCAACCTTGGATTTTCCCAGAAGGTTCATTTAATCCAAGAATAGATATTAATCTTTTAATTTGTCAAATATACCCAAGTGGTACAGAACTTACAGACCCACCAATCAGAGAGCCTTGGTTCCACCATCTATATGTAAACGACTTAAAAGAACCAAATGTTAATTCAGAAGAATTATACAATTATAACTATAGTGGAATATTGAGTAAGTTCAGAGATATTTTCCCTTACAACAATGAGATTTATAGTGGTATTCCTCCTATTGTTGGTGTGTTTGGTGATAACACTCCTTCGACTCAGTTTGGAGCCTCATACCAAAGGTACGTAAATTCCTTCATAGATTATTACGGTGATTTTGCTTTTGCTAGTGGAGTGGAAGATCTAGAAACTGGACTTCCAGAATCTGGATATGTAAATCAAATTTATTCTGACAGTTTTGAGTGGGATGACGCTTCAGTAGAACTCCTTAATGACACATTAACTACTGGTAACTTAGATGCTGTAGGCGCTCTCAAATATATAACTAGCGGAATTGGACAAGAATATGCACAGCAAGGCGCTGGTCAATTCCAAATACCGCCAGAGTCCGGTGGTCGTGTCTACATCTTTGAGAATGAATCTGGTAAGTTTAACTTTGTTCAAGAGTTATTATCTCCAGATGCAGACATTTTTAATCAAGATGAATTAGAAGATGAGCCAGCCCTAGAATTACTTCTTGACAATCAATTACCTTCTGATAGATTTGGACACGCTGTAGGTATTAGTAGGAACGGTGAAGTTATATCTGTTGGATCTCCTTACTCTGCTGAAGCTTGTCAAATATATGAGAGAGATGAATCAGAAAATGATAGAATGTACGCCGGTCTTGCTGAATGGCTTGATTTCAGAGTTTTAACAAACGAGAGAACAAGGTATGACAATTTACTTGCAGACTCTGGGTTTGATATTGCCTCAAGAACGGTTTACTTTGAATTAAGCCAAAGCAATAAATACTTGTTAAGGTCGGACGAATTGTACTGGGGTATAAACAACAGTATAAAACCGTATAAGAAAATATTTAAATATCACCACAATGACATTCCTTATATTGGTACTTGGAGCTTCTTGCCTAATGAGTTTGCTGGTACTTCTAGGTTGGGATATAGCACATCGGTTAGTGACGATGGAGACATCGTAGCGTTCGGCGCACCTACAGATTCATTTAACGAATTTGATGACATGAATGTTTGGGGAGAAGGTGAGCAAACTTGGGCATCTTATGTTAATGCTGGGGCGGTTAGAGTATTTGAATCAAGAAAATACTACGAACATAACGACAAGGTTGTAGAATTCTTTAAGTTTGGAAACTTAGACAAAACTATAAACGAGGATAATTCTGAGCTTGCTGGTGAGTACGATAAACTTGGAGAAATATTTGCAAGCGGGGAATTCCCTAGAACCTTTGAAAGAACCGACTTTGCTGACATAGAGATACCACAAGACGCTGGGTTGGCATTTATTATTACTCCACAAATTGATGCTGCCAGTGACGAGATTATTGATAATATTAAATCTTGGTTGGCTCTTGGTGACAGAACATTAGTTCTTGTTGGTAATGATCCGACTTGGCAAAATAATGGAGCTTACTATGATTCAAACCAACTGGTAAATAAAATACTACAAAAGTTGGGTGCTAGAATGAGGATCATTCCAGCCAGAAACGAGTATGAATCATTACCTATTCCACCAAGCGAGCAAGATGTTGAAAACAGAAAGTATAACATTACTCAGGCTCATCTTCCTAGAGCTTCTAGGACAGACAGCACTATCACTTCTCACGATACATACATACCACAAACACAGATGTTTGGTCGTGGTGTAGGTGATATAAAAATTGATCTATCTGACCTTGGATTAGAAGATCTGCTTATATACGCACCTTGTGATAATAAAAATCCAATATGCAACCTTCCTATTAGACATTCCGGCGACATAAGGGCAGAATGGTTCTCTGATTGCGCAGACCAAATAGAATACAATACAAACTGGCCTTTCCATTTTGATAATCCCAACCCAGGTCAAGGTTGTAAGTTTTATCCAGAAATAGTAAAACCAGAAATAAGAAGGTCGGATGAAGACATTAGACCTATACTAACAGCGGCAGAATATATAGAAAGAGATCCACTAATAATTCCTGCGGATAGCGGTTGTGACTACGTTGGTGATGAGGTAGAGCTTTCTGGTCAGATTTGCACAGAGGTGGGTAATGAGTACACCACTTATGAATTTGCAGTCGATCAAATTGATGAGATCGCATTCTCTATCTCAGGATTTAATAATACTTTACGTGGAGAATTCTTTGACTTCACTCTCAATGATGATTTCTTTGATCCAGAAGATTTTGACGGTAGAGACTCTGTAGCCCAAGCTAGAGGTAGTTCAAAGGGTGATACCGTTATTCGTACCGCAGAAGTTTCTCCCTTGAGTCCGTTTGTTGTTCGCGAGGTTTTCTACGATCAAGGGCTTGCTACTTCTTCTGATGTTGTGATTATGGCGGGACTTCAATCAGAAACAGCGTGGTCGCTTGGTTTCTCATCATCTTCCGACGAGAAAAACTACAATAACGATGAAAACATTTTCTTTTATAATAATTTAGTTGTAAGATCCTGCTCTGCACTTTCGCCAGCTAAAATAATCCAACTAGGAGGTTGGACCGGAAGATCGTCATTCATTGACGCTTACGAAGGATCATTCCTAGATAATTTCTTTGAAAGATATGGTCATGAGGTATTAACTAATGAAGTATATACTGGAAGTAGCTCTATTGATATTTCTGCTAATGTGCTATGGATTGCCAATCCAAATGCACTTCCAGAAGATGAAGATATAGACAGAATAAAAGACTGGTTAAAACTAGGTAATAAAAGATTAGTTGTTACTTATGACTCTAAGAGAGATAGAGTCGGAATAGCTGAAAATATCTTAACAAGATTAGGATTTAACAGTAGACCATATAAAGTTACGGGTTTAAATCCTGGGTATGCAGTTCAAAACACAGATGCTATTAGAACTTCTAATGCCGCTATAGCTCCTTTCTCTCCAGAGTTTGTTCCTCAAATTGTTTCTAATACCAGCCCAATAACAACTGGTTGTCAGTTTGGCTATAGCTACACTGGAGCTTCTTTAAATGGTTCTTCTACTTCTATTGATAAATTAGCAGTTATTCCTACTGGCGTTTGTCCTCCAGAGGGTAGTTTCTGTGTGCCGTTTTCATTAGATGAGCTTACGTTTGAGGAAAGTGAACCAGAATATACTAATACATATAAGTACGTACCAATATCTGGCGGTAATAATTCTCAAGAAATAATAACATTCCCAGATCCAATCTATAGAAGATACGAAGAATCATCTGAGTACTGGGAATTAAGAGGAACCTCAGATATTGTATTTGATACGCTTCCTAGCTCTGGATATAGAGTGTATGTTAACTGGGTTTCAGAGTCGGACGCAGAAAACATTGAAATATACGGATCATTTAACGGCGCTCATTTTGGACCTGACCCAATGTTGGGTGAACCCCCAGGGGAAGAAAATGAACCAGTATTTAGAAAGACGACTACTAATCAAGTTCAACAAGCGGTGTTTGATATTAGAGCAGACTTAGATTCAGAGTTTATTTCTTTATTCTTGTCTGCCTCTAAGGGTAATATTCCAGCAGAAGATTTAAATGGGTCTTCACCCCTAACCCCTAGAATATTGTCAGTTTCTGGTTGTTTGCTCCCAATTATAGAAACTGTACAGATTGCTACTACAACAACTTGTCAAAATGTCTATTACCCACCAGTTCCAATTTACGAATGCTGGGAAACGCCAGAAATTATTATAGAATATGATCCAGAGTTTAGACCTATATCTACATTCCACGGACAGTATTGTAACCCAAATAACGATGAGTGCGACACATCAGATCCTAATGTTGTAATAGAAGATGGTCCCGTAGTAGTCGCGGAAGAATTAGAACACTTTACTAATTTCACGCAGGGTGCTAACAGATCAAGAATTGTTCTTATGACAGATTCTTCTATGATTCAGGGTAAATATCCTTACTTTAGAAAAGAGGGTGGTCCTAATAATGATTTTATTAGAAGCTTGTATCCTCCAAAACCATCAGAAGTAATTCAATTTGCTGACCCAGAAACATTTAATAGTGATGGTAGGAACTTTAGCTTTACTCAGAAAATTAGATCGCCAGAAAGAAACAGTCCTGCCAAATACTTTGCTGTTAGCGGTCTGAACGGACTTGTTGATAGATTTGGATACGCTGGAGTGGCTGGAAATTTGGATAACTATACAGACCAAGAGGATCAGTACGATCCAGCAGACGTATTCAGAAGATTCACACCTGTTGAAAAAGAGAAAATAGATCAAGAAATTGAGAAGTTTGGAACGACCGTCGTTCCGACGTATGGTATTTACCCTAGATTTAGCGGCATGTATTACAACGGTGATATAGAACCTAGATATGTAGATGCTGGATGGAACGGAGGATTCTCAAGATATCATATAGAAAAAGGATATGATTATATTGATTTTGCTTTAGACGTTATTGATTCTGGATTCCCTGGGGAATTGTTTGGTTGGTCTGTAAGTATTGATAACGATCAATTAGCGATTGGTAGCCCATTCAACGGCGTGATTGGTCAAGACGTTATTGATTGGTCGGGAATAAAATCACTAGTAGACGCTGGATTCCCAGAGTCAGGATATTTATTAAGTAACAATGGTGGTCCTGGCGCTGCGTTCTATTATCAAAGAACAGGTAGGGGTACTAATGTTGTTAATGAATTCTTACCTTGGGAATTTAAACAGAAAATTAAACCTGACAATATTTATGCTGGTTTAGACAGTGCTACATCTGGCTATTTGACTTCTGAGCGTGGTCCTCACAATCTTCCAGATAATTTTGTTGAAGACTGGGCAGATAGAACTGACATGTTTGGTTATTCAGTTTCTGTTGATTCAGATTTTATGGCAGTCGGCGCTCCCGGTCATGACTTTGGCACTTTGTATGAAGAAATATTTAGCGGAGTCGTCGTTCCAAATGATTTAAATACAGCGTTTGTTAGAAAAAGTTTCACTAAAGACTTTGATATACCAACACATAATTTCTACGACTTGGCTAATTCTGGTTTAAGAGTTGACCAGCTTGATAATCAAAGTGGTAGAATGGTTCTTAATAATGGTGCTGTCTTTACATTTAGAAACAATCTGATAAATTTTGGAGACAGAACAAAAGAGTGGCAGTTTGCAGAGAAGTTAATTGCTCAGGGATATAGCGATAGGAATGAATTTGAATCTTCTGTTAGCGGCACAGAGAACGATTCTGTTGGTTATTCTGTTTCGATTAATCGTTCCTTTAGAGGTGATAGTGACTACGTTTTAGTTGCTGGTGCGCCATATCATGATTTCCCAACAAGCGGAAACCATATAACAAAAGAAAGTGGGAACGCAGGTTCGGCTTATACATGGGATGCTATGTTAAGAGAACAGGCTGATGCTAAACCTTTGGAGGGTGGATATATCGACGCTCAAGTGTTTGGTAATAAACCATCTAGAGACTTAATGTTACGAAATGTTGTTTATCAGCCAACTACGGGTCCGGTCATTTCCTACTCAGTTAGCGGCTTGATAAATGCAGATATTAATGGAAATATTTTCTTGGAAGTCTCTGGTTTTGACCCCGCCACAAGAGGTTTTGTTGCTCATCGTCCATACGTTGAATTTGTATTGGGAGAAATAAGACCGGGAGATCAGCTAGAGGAATCATTCTTATTGTACTCGAATGGAAAAGGTTACAGCATCGACAACGCTTGGCCTCAAATTGTTGGCTCTCTTGAGTCTGGATATTCGGTTTCAGATAGCCCATATTTAGGTCCAAACTATAGACCTTCTGGCATGTCGCTCTATGTATTAGGACCAAACAGTGACAATGTGTATAATAATATGAATTTATTGTCTTTTGGTGCGAACGTGGAAAGCGGAACATTACCACTGTTCGCAGAGGCTCCAAGCTCAATAGCAACAGATTCTTTACTATTAGTTCTTCCTTCTGCGACCCCAGTGATTGAAGATCTAGATTTAAGAATAAGAGGTAAATAATGCCAATTAGAGTCAGATATAATAACGATCCTAACCAAGAGTGTACTTTAAGGCCCACTCCGCTTTGGTCTGTTACTACAAATATACTAAAAACTGGAGCGGGCGAGGCTTTTGGGGTTAATTATACAATAACAATTAATGGTACTTTGATACACAACCAAGGAAGTCCTTACGCCTCCAAGCAGGATATGTCCAGATATGACTTCTTTGCTGGTGCAAACCCTGTGCCAAATCAAGTTGGTCCATATTCCTCTTTTGACAATAATGTTAGTCATTTTCGTGGGGCTACACAAGATAGACCACCAAAGCAGCAAATAGACTGCGATGATGCTTTGCAGGCAATTATTTTCAAGCAGAAAGCGATTCGTGCCTTATTTGCTAGAGATGGGCAAAGGCTAGAACTTACAGACTGGGACGACGAAGAAGCTTCTATTATTTGTTATCCAAGAGTTGTTGATGTTTCTTTCGCAGAGGGGATATATGTCAACACATCTACATACACAATCACGCTAGAGGCAGATACATTATTAGATAAAGATATTGATGTAGATATTGAAGGCGGCTTGATAGCAAATCATGACTGGGCTAAAGGTGTTCAGGGCATCAGAGAGGAAGAAATACTAAGTTCTTTAAGTGGCGCTTTTATATCAGATTTTTCAGAAAACTGGACCGTAGAGGTAGATGAGAGCTTCGGAGAGTCACCAGAACAGCCGTTCTCCTATAGAATAACTAGAACCTTAAATGCCACCGGAAAAACCCACTACGGACCCGTCAATGGCGATGATGGAGACGTTGTAAAATATGAGGCTTGGGAGCAGGCTAAAAAGTTTATTGGTCACAGACTGTATGACCATTTAGAACCATTCTCTGACCCACAAAATGTGAGCGGTTATTATCCAAATAGAAATCAGCTTGATTATATATTAGGAAATATTGGAAGTGGAAGTTTAAACTTGGCTAGAGAGTACAGAGGGTACAATCATGTCAGGTCTGAGTCTATTGACCAAACCGTTGGTTCCTATGGTGTGAGTGACAGTTGGGTTATTGCGACTGGAACTGCTTATGAGAATTTTTCTGTCTCAATAAACAGTACAAACAGTGCGCCCTTCGTGAATGTGTCCGTGGAAGGTACGATCAAAGGATTATCTGACATCTCGGCTAGTGGCTATCCAATAGGCAAAGTATCTCCAGCTTCTCCAGAGAGCATATTTTCTTCTGGAACTCCTTATGGAAATGCAATAACAAAATATAATGAGATTTCAAACACCGGTCAATTTGGAGTAACTTGCGATATCTTTAGAAGGGCTAACAATTCTGTCGCAGTACAGTTAAATTCTCAGCCGCTTTCTGTGGCTTTAGGTACTAACAAGTATACCGGAGAAATTAATTATACTCTAGAGTTTAACAATCGTCCAACTAATTTTATTAGCGGTGTTCTTAACGAAGACATACAGATAAATGATACATATCCAGGCGATGTTTTTGCTGTAATTCCGGTGATAGGTAGGCCGACTGGACCTGTTTTGCAATATATCGGGGGGAGAACAGAATATACAAGGGATATTAGTTTAGACTTGACTTTGGATTACACAAAATTACCTTATAGTTCTGGTAGAAATCCTATGGTTCTCAAAAAACCAAGTGTTGTTCAGCCCATGTCTAATCAGATTTCAGATCTAATAAACCAAGTTAGCCCACAGGGAGAGCCTGGGGTTCTTAAATATTTCTTAAATCCACCCAGAGAAATTTGGAACCCAAAACAAGGAACTTATAATCTAAGCATGTCATGGGTGTATGAATTAGATAAATAGGAAAGAAAATGTCTCACAAAGATTTTAATCAAAAAATATATTCTAATCCTCCAGATTATCCTATACCTGATGAGTTTTCTCATCTTGAATTTGATCCTCTGTATATATCTCCGCTCGGAAGTGGCGACAGGACTGTTGCTTCTGGTATGCTATTAGCATCTGGTGAATCTCATTTCTTTGATTTTTCTCAACATCCAGATTCAAATAGTGGTTCTGGAATAAACGCTATATATCCATCGCCGGAACTTTCTAGCGGTATGATATTTCTAACCTCTCCATCCGATGCGTCTTATGGGGTGTTAGTAGATTCAGAATCTCAATCTGGAATATTCACACCAAGCGGTCTTAAAATTAATTTTTCTAATGCTAAGGCTGTGGGTGTTCAAAAAGATCCAGAAATCAAAAGAATTGTTAGCTTTAATAGCTATATACACTACATTTCTAAAGAGGAATAATAATGGTTTTTCAGCAGTTTGAGAATCCAGATGGAGAACAGAGACTAAACACAGATAGGGCTGTTAAAAAGTCTATGATATCTTCTCAAAAATTTCAACATCTAAAAAACAGAGGTATAGGATCTAACAAATACTTATACCAAAATAATGGTGTGAGATCTAGAGGTAGCAACCCAAAGTCTTTAACGTCAAATATAGAAAGAACTTCTAGCTCAGAAGGATTGTGTTATTTATACAACCAAGACTTAAACGATACAAGCTTTGGCCCAAAAGGTCAGATAGGATATCTTTTTGTTGGGCAATATTTTACAACACTGATTGACTCTTTTTCTTCAACCAAAGCGGAGTGTGATGCTTGCCAAGGTACATTCTATCCGGGTGTTAGTACTATTGCCGGTGCTGATTTTGACCCTAGTAGAATATCACTAGAAGCTTCTCAGGCCACTCTTTCAAATGGTCAAGAAGTAATAGTCTATACAATAAACGAAGATACAGACTATCAAGAAACTGTTTGTGAAGTTGTTCAGTATGATCTACGAATTTATAAGAAGTGTGTTCAGCAAGACGGAGAGGCAATCTCTGTATTACAGCCGGGGGAATGGCTTTCTATAGTTGCTAACGATGGCGACACAGAATCATTGGTAAACAAGATATCTTCACCATCGGCAAGGACTCAGGAAGATAATGACAAGGAACTTGGATATATTCAAGTAGATTCAAAAAAACAGGCTTGGTGGCAACTCAAAGTAGATCAACACCCAAGGGGTATGTATCTCAATTCCTCAGATACGTATCTTGCTATGTATCCATCTCCAGCTTGTATGTCTTTGGAACATGCGATTATAGGTAATAGGTGTTCTCAGGATTTTCATCTCGTTCCTGTGTATCTACATATAGACCCCACTTTGTATTCTGAGAACCCCTGGGAGGCAGAAGAAGCTAATTTAGATTATGAAGAATTTCTTGATGCTTTAAGGCTAACAGACGGTTTTGCACAGGCTTATAATTTTAATAATGTTGGCGAGGTTGCAGAGCAAGACTTTTCAAAAGTACCAAATCGTAGCTATGGTAGAGTAAAGGTTGGGGGATTTGCTGGACAAACAATACCGTTTGTTAAACTCGTTGGCTCTAGTAATGGTTCTTTTTCTACGTCATGTCCTAGTTTTTATTCTTCGCAAGATTCAAACCCTTGCGATAATTTTCAAGCTATCGGAGGATTATACGGAGGTTGTGAAAATATATTTAAAGACAATCATTTTGCAAATCCTAGCGGGGATTCAAGAACTTTAACTTCATCCCAAGCTTTGTACTATCCTATTTTACCACCAATTAAAGGCCGTCCAGAAAAATTTCATAGTTTTGAGTTGAGGTTGAATAGTGTGAATATCGCTTGGGACAAAAATAGGTTTAAAGAAGGATGGGGAACGAGCGCAGACAACCCCATACTTGGAATTGCTTTAGGATCTAATAATGTTACTTTTAAAGATGCTTTTGCAATAGGAGAAGGGAGAAAAGAGTTGTATTTAAATAATTTGGTTAATGGCTACTCTTTGTCTCAATTTGGTGATTTAAGACCCACAGTGAATAGTTATCCTAATGCGGACAACTGTGGATGTGACTGTGACAAGCTAGGAGAAGATTAATGTCCGAAGATTATAAATCAATCGTACCAAGCACTGGGGATTTGGGAATACATTGGCCCGATTATTTTAATCTACCGCAAGGTAGAAGGGGCAAAATTTCATCTGCTGGTTGGACTGATACAAATGAAGGGTTTATACAGCAAACTTTTCTAGGCGCTTCTATTAGAAATTTTAATATCACTGCGGGGTTTGGTGACACAAGCTCTACTTTGTCTATTTCTCTAGTAGAAGATGAATTAAATAATTCTGACTTTACGGGGATTGGTTCTGGTAACGATGTTTATCACAGCGGCGTTGGAGATAATTTTGCACCACCACCAGTTGGTTCTCCCGTTTTCTTTAAATTTGGAAAAAATTGGGCATCTGTAGAGCAGGCTTGGTTAAATACTTTAGACCAGTTATACCCAGGCATCACAGACGAAGATTATAAAAGATCAAAATATCCAGAGTTTGAAGAAGTAGAACAGAGCGGAGCATTTACTGAGATCCCACAAGGAGATGAAGATAGTCTACCAGAAGGTAAGGATTATTTTGTTTTAACCGAGAATGATGAGAAAAATTTAAATACAGAAGATGATGACCAAAGAGTTTGGGAAGATCGTTCTAAGTTATATCAGTTTGACGAATTAAAAAACGGTGAAACAAGAGGTTACGACCATCTTGTGTTTGGCGGTATATTACAGTCTTACACAGAGAATAAAAGTCAGAATGGAAACCCCCTGTTTGATGCTCAAGTTGTAGACCCAAGAGAAATTTTATCTAATGTTCAATTAATATTAGGTAATTACGCCGACACCACATACAACAACCAGAATATGGTTAATGTTTATGGATTTTTAGAGCATGATCCATCGGATCAGTTAAAAGAAAAACTAGAATTGGAATGTTCTGACAAGTGGGTTTTTGCAAAGCGAGTGATAGCTTCTGGCTTAGAGGTTGGTAAGGTTAAGTATATAGGAGAAAGCCAATTTACTTTTCAAGAAACCGAAGCTAGAACAAATCCTCGGTCATCTGAATCATTACTTGATGTTTATGAGTTTAAAGACTTTTTGCCTGGAATTAAATTGGGAGATCCTATTGCTCAGGTTTTGGAGGGTGATATTCTTCCAGATCCTATGCCTCAATATTTTCCTATAACTGGCGAAGGTTTTTCAAGACGAAGCGACTTAGGAATCCCCTGGTATAGAGTGAGTCAGGCTTTAGGTGCGCTTTGGGAACTTAATGGTCAATTACCAAAAGAGTACAAGGAAGCTGGTTTCGGTGGCGAAATAGATTTTAGAGGATTCAATTATATTGTAGACTTTAGGGGGTTTCCTTTAGAAAAAATTCCAGATGTTTATTTTCTTGATTTTGAACAAATAGATTTACTATCACTATGTCAAGAACTTTGTGACATTATTAGTCATGACTTGTTTGTGTCATTACAGCCAGTGGTGAATCACCCAGCGTACAAATTTTTATACAGCAGGAATAAGTATTTTATAGAAAATGACGAGCCAGATAGAATTGTTCACGGCGTTATTAAAATTGATGCGATAGATAGATCAAAACAGCCTGAGTATGGAAAAATTCAAGAATACCTAGATGAGCTAGACGAGCAAGGTATTTATGTAGAAAATCAAGATGTAGGATTTGAGCTTTCTAATGTAGTGACAGATAAGCTTGTTGCTGGCGCACAAGAAGTAAACATGTATTTGTTTTCGTCTCAATTTGATAGAGACACTTTAGAATATAGAAAGAAAATTCACAATGTGCCAAATTTCCATGATGAAGTATTTAAAGAGCAGTGGAGCCTAGAGACTTCTCTTAAACAGCAAGTATTACCCTTTTATGGGTTCTTAGGTAAGAACGCAGTTACAATACCCAGAGGGTTTGGTTCTTATCAACAAATAATGCTAGATGCTTCTGACCTAGATGCTATTGGTGTTGGTGATTATTATGTCGCAACAGAAATGGAGCTTCGTCATGCTCTCATTTCATACGAGAGGTGGCGTGAATTTTTAGTAGAATATAATGATATTTACATTGAAGAATTAACTGAAAATAAAGCATTTTTTGAAGAACTATCAACAACAGATGAAGACATTGAAGGTTTTACAGACGTTCCTGATAGTTTTGGTCTTGGAGATCTAGCAAATAGAGAGTTTGGCGTTTCTGTTCCAAGATGTGTATTTAATTCAGAAAAAGGTTTTGAGTTTAGTATTGACTCTCAGAATTATTGGACTGATGCCCAAGAGCATTACTTTTATAACCCTAAAGATATTAGATTTTTGGGGGCGACACCAAGCATTTCACATGCGTTAGATAGTTACGGTCTACCCGCTAGCCCCTGCTCTCCACCTTATGGTTATCCACTATACTACCAAAGGGCGGCAAAGATTGGCATACCACAGGTTGGTATCATAAGAATTGGAAATGCCATAAATAATATTAGAAATATAGCAGATGATATTAGAGATATTTTAGCGAAAGACCCCCAGGCTATAGTAGACCCAGACAAAAAAGAACCAGAAGTTAATCAGACTCAGAACGCTCCCCTGAGTCCTGAAGGACCTATGCTTACCAAAGATCCGTCTGAATCTTTTAATAGAAGTTCCCAACAACCCGCAAGTAATCAACCAGACATGGCCGAGGTAAGAGAAGCTAATACCTGCGCGCAAGAAACAATGAAGCAAATAAAAGCAGACTGGGACGGCTTAGACAAAACAGTTATTGGAGAAAAGCTAGCGTATTTAGAAAATGTATTAGAAAGAAGTGCGCCCATACAAAAATCTGTAAATAAATTAGCAAGAAACGGAGAGAAAAACGCAAGAAAAGTTTATAATTTCATCAAGAGCGTTGCAGAAGAAAATCTTGGTAAAAAGTTTTTAGTAAAAATTCCGAAGTATTGCAATAACAACTACAGTATTCAGGGGCAGTTTGAAAAACTTTATGAAAGACGAGAAGAAGAACAGGGAGTAGTTGAGACTGTTGACAAGACCGAAGATGTATTACAATTTCAAGATGCTCCTTTTGGTTTTCCAGCTAGACCGGTATCGTCAGAGGGGCAGAATGTTTTTGGCTTATCCTCATGGGCTACCGATTCTGCTACTAGATCTTCGCTCGAATTTCAATCTACATCTCGGCTACCAGCACCGTATCAAAGATTCTTATACATAGAACCTTTTGAAAAAACACAATGGCCTAAATTGGCACCGATAGATCTAGAAGATGAAGAAATAATAAATCAATATCCTGAAAATTTGTATGTCACTGTAGTTAATGATGATTATAAATATAGCAATGGGGCTTTAAAAAATCACTGGAATCCAGTTTCTGACAAGTGGGAATTTAATTATAAACCAGATTCGCAAGGTGGATTTTTTGATTTTGGTTTATTTCCTAGAAACCTAAGTGCAGGTAATATATTTAACATAATCAACAATCAAGAGTTTTCATTCTTAAACCCAAATAAGAATGCCATCCCACCCGTCGTGTTACAACAATTTGCTCCAAGGGATTTGACTAACTTCATCAATGAAAATGGTAGGGTTTCTTCTTATGTTAGATTTGATAATAGTCAATTCCTAGACTTTACACAGGTTGGCGCTGGAAATGTGTATCAAGAAATTATAACGCCTGAAGGTAGAATTCCAGACATAATGGATGACCTTGAAAATGTAAATCCAAATCAGCCCGATTCGTTTGAGCAGAGTAGAGGTAGAGAACTGCTTACGGGAGAATATAAAAGACCTAATGCCGTTGCTTTTGTGAGATGTCAAGTTGATGAAAATTTTTACATGGCACCTAAAATATTGATGGGTCAAGATAGCCTTTTGTTGCCTTCTCAAACGGGATGTCAAGCTCCTGAAACTTTTGTATTTGGAAGAAATGTGGTGTGGCAACCTTCTTACAGTAAACCAGAAGTTTTACAGTTTGTAAACGATGAAGGTGAAAACGAAGTTGTTTGTGGTAAGAGTGTCACAACTCCTTTATTTAGGGTTGCTGCTTCTGGAGGTGTTGACGGAACAAGGGTCAATAATCAAGATTTCTTTAGAAGATATAATCAAGAAAAAGATTCCTGGGAAATTGTCGTAGAGAAAGAAGAATTAGATCCTGAGCATGTTTGGGCGTTGATAACACTCCCTGGCAGAATTAAGCCAACAGAAGCTAAACGGTATGTCGATGCTTACTACAATCAAATCAACCCCAAGACCATAAAAAGTATAATGACGCAAGATGTGGTTCGCGGTTGGTCAGAAAGTGAAAAGGCTTTAAGATCTCTCTACTTTGACAAGCCAGCCGCTGTTCAAAATGAATCTATACCAATAGATTGTGAGAAATTTACTTTTAGCGAACTTAACAATGCTCAGACGGCACAAAGAGATTCAAAAAGCGCGTTTAATTTAAGCAACCCAGAAATTCAAATAAAAACAGTCGCTCCTTCGCCTGTTTATCCAGATATTGTTGCACTACCATTAATGTCTAATGAAAGATGTTACGGACCTTGGTATTCTTCATTTTACTTTAAGGATGACGCAGATAATAAAAAACCAAGATACATAGATGTTGGCGGTAAATCAGAGTTTATTAAAAATGAAAATTTAGCACCCTGGAATTACGCTGGATATCAATTAATGAATGATGCAGGAAAACTTGAAGCTGAGTTTTCTAACAGCTTATTGTTATTTACTGAACGTGGCGGATTTGTTTTCCCAGATTTACCAAGTGGTATTTTAATCTCCAAAGAATTAAAAGAAAAGGGTCCAATTGTTACTTCTGTTTCTGTAGATATTGGCGACAGTGTTAAAACTACGGTAAAATTAGACTTATATACATCTAGATTTGGTAAGCTTCAAAAACAAAAAGAAATAGCCATAGCTCAAATGGCAAGAGAAAGACAAAGAATTATAGACGATAGAAACAGAGCTATTAGGCAAGGTGTTAGAAATGCCGCCGGTAATGTAGATGCATTCCCAGCGCAGGGTAATCAAATATTTGATTTTTACACTTCACTTGAAAGAGGTCAAACTGTTTATGATGGGATATACGCTTCTGTTGAAAAGCAAACCTCATTATATTCATATGAAGATCAGAACATAAGTATTGATAAATACTATTTGACTTCTTCTACTCAGGCAAAGGGTTACTTAGAAGAAGCTGTCGGTATTGACGACGACAAGGCCCAAAAGAGAAAGAGATGGCTATCTCACGCCGGTGGCAAGTATAATAGTTTATTTCAAGGCGCTGACAATTCGGCGTTTAGTGAGTATTTTCCGCACAAAGGATTTATTGATGCAGACTCAATAATTAGGAGGACTTCTTCATGAGAAATTACAACATTAATCATCAAGTTAAGGGTTCATCGTTTGACCCTAAATGGAACGATCAGCATACAATAATTGTAGATCATCCGTTCTTTTCGGATATGGGTATTGGTAACTTTTCTCTTTCTGAATATTATGACTGGGTTTTTGAAACAAATGTAGAAGATAAAAGACTAACTCTTAATGAAGTAGAAGGCTTATTACCAAACTACATTTATTCTAGATATCCAAATACTAAGCTTTATGTTCACAATAAAAATATCATCAAGTTTGGTAACAAAAACCCCGTTGATACTATTTTAGGGCAAGGGCAGACTAAAGAGTTGTCCTTTACGGTTTGGAGAAACTCCGGTAGAAATGGGTCTTACGCAGAAACAAACATTAAAGATTGGAATCTTCAAGTAGGGGACAACTCATACAGTTATAACGATTTAGATATTAATTTTTTTGATGGTAAAGTTTTTAATGGAGACTTGGTAACTCTGGAAGATAATCCATACCCGATAGAATTTAAAGAACTAGAAAATATTATTCAAATGAATAATTGGGTAAATTTTCTTGAGCTAAAAAAGGATGTCAGCACATTTGATAAAAAAGAAAGAGCTAGATATGAGTTTATTACAGACATAAGGGCCAGTAAAGACGGGGCTTTGAATTGGTCAGACACAATAGAATTTGTTTTACAATTACCAGTTAAAAGTTATAGAGGTATAAATGGTAATGAGATTTCTGACTCTTGTATAAAAGAGGCTGAGATTTCTTATAAACTACACCTATACGGCAATAGTAATAGAAAAAATACTGAAAGGGTTATTTCTATTCAAAATCCTATTATTGCTCAGATGAGACAGAATCCAGTTGGGCAATCTTATGTAAGAGAAGATGAGGCTGGAGCAACTGTTGAGTATTCAACAAATAATCCAAAACCTTCTAACGCTGTTGCCGCCCCAATAAGAATGTCTTACAGTGAATTAGAGGGTAAGTGGGAATCTGGTACACAGCAAATATTCGCGATACTACAGACTGATATAGAATCTGCCGAATACCCAGATGATTTTATTCTTTCTGATGAGAATGACTTACTAGATCCTACTACGGGGTTTGGCATAAAAACTGGCATAGCCCTGCCTGTCATGATGAAAAATAAAAATCCAAAACAGTGGATGCCAAATTTCTTACTAACAAAAGAGCAAAGAGCCAAAGAAACTGACGAGACAATCAAGAATCAAAAAGCATTATTGACGGTATACAACCCATTTAATAGAGCTTTTGGTTCTGGCGATGCTGTTATTTTACAAAAGATTCAAGGTGTTTGGATGCCCCTGTCTCCGGGTGAGGGTGAGCCGTCAATAGTTCCCATTGAACCGGCAGACCCAAATTGGGAATTTATGTATTTGGTCACGAATGGTATGCACTATTTTAAGACTAAAGACAGAGAAGCTACTATTGATCCACTAACATATGAGAAGGCTTATTATGAGTGTTTTTATTATGACGATGAAGAACCCGCCGATAATGCAACCCCCATTATAGAGGTATCAGACCCAAGCAAAGGTAATAAAAATAGATATTCCTCCGCTTTTCCGGTTGAAGGAAAGACTTTTGACCAATACATAGAAACCACAAATGGTTATATGCAAATAACCTCTTGGGATTATATGGGCCGTCACTTTGGTGGCACAAAAGAAGGCTGGGCAAATTCTCTGTCTGCTACAAGGTTTGGTGTTGCCGCAAACAATCAACCATTTGACAATGATGGATATGATGGGAAACTCAATACTTACCCGTTTTTCGGGTGCGTGTTTGCTGATGGCTATAATGGTTCTAAAACATTTTCTGAAGTAGAAGATAAGGATAGAGATTTTAGTTTATATGCTAATAACTTTTATCCAAATGACTCAGGAGTAGGCACAAATGTTGAGACTTTCTATAAATTTTTTCACACGGTGGGAAAACAAGGTGAAAGTACCCCACCAGAAAATCCTCCTTCTCCATTTTCAGACATAGAAAGAGTTAGGGGTAATTTTAGTCTCCTGAATGGCGAAAGAAAAGACGGTATGTTTAATGCCGAAGAAGGTAATTTTTGGAATCTCCCGGCAGACATCGCTACCAACTGTAGTCCGCGAGGTAAGTGGGGCTGGCCGATTTCTAACATACAATATTGGCAACAATTATTGGAACAAGGTAGAAACGATTACGCGACAAAATTTAGAGAAAACACTTTAAAATATTTTGAAAATAGGGAAGACGGGCGACCGGCAAGATATAGTTGGGTGTCTAAGAGGGAGATGACTACACCGATGGAATCTGGTGGTGTTTATGATGATACTAAAACTAGTTATTATTCTACCTCTGGAGAATCTGAAAAATACACCCCTCATGATAATGTCTTTGATATTCAGCCTAATAATTTCTTAAAAATAGAATTTAGACCAATGACTCAGGAGTTGTATTCTCAGTGGGAGCTTTCTGAGATTAGAGACGATCAATTTGGAAGCTCTTGGGATGATGAAAGGAGTCCAATTCCTAAATACGACGATGAGGATTTAGGATATGCCCTATTACCAGCCGAACGTGGTGAGTACGCTTATAGATTATATCAGGCAGTAGGGTTTGGGAAGGGTAATAATAAAGATCCAGTCGGAGGCGATAATTTAGGAGGACCAGCAGAAGCTATATCTAACGAGGCACTTCAAAGAAACTGGCCTGTTATAGACGGCGACCTACTCAGTGAGAATAGCTTAATTAGCACTCAAGGTGAAGTCTCAGATACAGAAAAAATAAATCACAATGGTTTAAAATATAATGTAGACATTGTTGACTATGAGAATAATGGAATACCAAAAGACGGTGGCGGTGATTTTGACTATACTGAAAGTAATCCTTTGCGGTGGTGGAACGAGCTTTGGCATAATCCCAATGACGGAACTGGAGGTGCTGGAGCAACAAGTGTTATTGGTGCTGTTGTTACTCTTTCTACTAGGTCAATTATAAATATAAATACAGAAAATGCTCTTGGTGTAGATGGCTATTTAGAGTTCTTTTCTCTTATTGAGGGCAATCAATTTGGTTGTTCTTTAAGAAATGGTGATTACAAAGATTTAGCAACCAGCAATATGTATGCAAGAATTTATACTCATCACCCACGCGAACTCACGGTTTACGATCCAAGGTTCTTTGTTGTTCATCACTTTAATTCTGGTGTTCATATTGAAAGAGAAGCTGTAGCATTTGAGTGGGCCAGTGGTGGAACTGTTTATACTAATGAGGAAATAGCTGCTGGTACAGGGGAGGGTGGTGATTTTTACCAAAACGACCCTATAAATGGTAGTTTTAATGATGGCGTTCCATATCGCTACAATGACGGCTGGTATCGAGTTGCTAAAAGAGGGTCTGAGGTGGATCTGCGTGTACCAACTACTCAAACTGGCGAGTTTGGTGATAAATACACTGGCTTACCAATAGAGACTGGCGTAAAAGTGTACGGCGACGGCGTTACCGACAAGGATGGTGATAAAGGCGACATTAGAGTAAATAAAACAGAATGGTTGCTCAACACACAAAGAAGGGGTAAGTTACTTCCTTACTCATTTAATTATAGTACTTTGGCGGTAGCCCCAACGGGAGAAGCACTTATTGCAACGACGATTTCAGAGAATCAAAATGCAGTTGCAGTAAAAGATATACCAGAAAAGATCATGATAACAAATGGTGGTAGTGGATATAATAACGGCGATCTATTTTCAATCAGAGGTGGAAGAAGGGGGTTTCTACTGGAGGCTGTGGTGGACCAAGAAGGGGGGGCAATCACTAACTTTACAGTTAAAACACCTGGGTCGGCGTTTCTGGTTGAGGATTTTCTTCCTTCAGACAGAGTTATTGAATGGGTCGATGGGGGTGAAGCACCAACTGGAAATGAGCAGATAATTCCCTATCCTGACGCAGATCCGCCGGTAGAGGGTACTGGTTTAACCGCTTGGTTACTTTCTGGAGAGGTGATAAAAAGCGCAATTTTAACTGATTTTAAGCCACAATTAGCCCTTGGCTCTAGAGAAATTAAAGTAACCCCAAATATTCCCAGGTGTAATAGTGATAATTTGACACCACAACAGCAGGGTACTAATAATCTTAATCTAGAGATAGTTAATTTCGCCCTAGATAATAAATATGATGTGTTTTTGCATTATCATAATGATATTAGTCATACAAGAATAGATGATGGTGGTAATGTCCCTCCAGCCGCCGTGGATCAGATGGTTAGAATCAGCTTTGTTACAAACGATGATGGTAATGCTGGTGGAACAGCAGGTTCTCCAGACTTTGCTGATGGTGGCGGTCTTGGTGCGGGATTTGACGGAGATGGATTCTCTATTGGTGCAAATATTGGCGCTGGTATTGGTGGTGCGTTCTGGGATGACAATGGAAACCAAGGGGATACCCTTGGTAATGGCGGTGGTGGTGGTTTTGCATTTAGATAATAAATAATCTTTTTCGTGTATAATATAATGAATTTTCTTAATAGGAGATAAAAATAATGGCAGCTTCAATAACATTTCACGCCAATATTCCCAATCAGGCGGTTAGTGGTGATGGTACGCTCATAGACCACACGGCAAGTTCTGGTCTTGGTTTTTTTGGTGATTTATTTGGTTTATCAGTGCCGGTAGGTGAATACCAAAATACTACCTATGTAACTAATTCAAACGGAACAACATCTGGAGTAAAGGTAAATAATACTAAATATTCTACAGCCTCTCAAGTTGCTCACAATGGTGCTGCTGGTATTGATTTGATTACAATGCCTAATTATTACGCACCTCTAAATGTTAGATTTTCAAATGACGATCCCGTCAAGGTTCAAAACTGTAAATTAAAGATTTTTGACAGAGTAGATCCTGCAAATCCTGCGACGGGCGTTACTACCGAGGTTTGGGAATGCAGACACCCACACCCCACGGAAGGTAATGATGGTACTAATATTGGTACACTATCTCTAAGAGGCACTGGCGTTACAGACTGGTACAGTTTCCAACCTACAGATGGAAGTGACAGAGAATTGCCTTTAACTCCTTCTCCTGGCATGTCTGGGTTAAACACAAGTACTGAAAGCACTTTGACCGCAAGTTACTTGACAGGTCAGAATTTTCTAACAGAAGATGGAACAAATCATAGCTCAACTAGGCATGACTGGTTTATTGCCCTGAGCGCATCGCCAGATAGCATTGGCAGTAAAACAGAGTACGGGTTGTATATTACGCTAGAATACCTGTAGTAAATAAAAAAGAGCCGCCTTTCGACGACTCTTAACCAAGGGGTAGCGGTGTGCTGCCCCTTTATTCATTTTGTCCAGTCTTTGCGTTCCACTTGACCCACCCACGGTCGGGTAGCCAGTTTCCGTCTCCATCCTTCCTCTTTGGAAATAATGTTCCACCTTTCTTGTTAACACCAAATGAAAGGCGAGCGCCACAGTCTGCACACCGTAGCTCATAGTAGTCATTCTCATCAACTGTCCTGACTACAAATTTAACATTATCACTACCGCATTTTCCACATACGGTTTCTTCAAAAACCTCCTGAAACTTGGCAATTTCTGAGAAGATTGATTTCTGGTCATCGCCAGAAAGTTCTACGTTCAATCTTCCGTTTCTTGTTTGATAAACTACTTTCATGCATTTCTCCAATTCTGATCGTAACCTAGTACACTACTGGGTATATTACCCTTATTCTGTTGATACTCATTTAGTTTTTCAATAGCGTCACTCGCTTGTTTCTTGTCAATTTTACGACTTACAGATAAATTAAACACCTCCTTAAATAATAATGCTGGATTAACATTTAACTGCTTAGACTTAGCGTCAATAAATCTTTCTTGATTCTCTGTCATTCTACCTGTTGATTGGTATTCTGACTGAGCATTTCCCATCCCGCTAGTTTGACTAATACTCTTTACAATCTCTGCGGTATTCTTCTTGGTTAGTTCCTCTGCGGACACCACTCTTAATCTAAGAGCTTTGCGGAGTGCGCGACCTTCTGCTCTAGTTGCAGCGGTCGCCGTATTAAAGACGCAAAATGTGTCGTCTGTGTTGCCTTCCCAGCAGTCTGCAACATCACTAAATGTTTGACCGTTAGAGAAAGCTACTTCCCAAACAACGGTTGCCCTACCTATACTATTATCCTCTTTAGGAGGGAAAATCTGAGTTGGTCTGCTGGATACAATTTCTCCAAGCAATAACTCTGCCACCCTTCTCAGACCATGACAAAGTGGGCGACCGTCATACATCTCTGTCTTTTCATCAAAAAGACTAAGCACATAATCGTTCCATCCGGGGTCTGTTGGATTAATACTTACACTAACTTCATCAACTGTTGAAGTATCTGTATTAGACGGCGTTTGCAATTCTACATCTTCAAATAAATCTTGACTATTCATACTTGAACCTCAATAAACCTTTCTGTTTTAGGTGGAAACTTCTTCTTTATGCTATTTAAATTATTCATTATTACATCGACTAATCCCTCTTTTGCTGCTAGGCTTGGAGTGCTTGTTGTCATCACCCTTATTATAGCGTATCCACGACTTAAAATCAAGCCGTTTTTGATAACATCTGCTTTTATTTGTTTCTGTAGTTTGTCTTCTCCCCAGATCGGCAAGAAATGGGATGGTCCGTCTATTTCTATGATAGTCTTTAATTCTGGAATGTAAAGGTCTATTTCTAGTTTTTCTGCTGGAAATAATAATTTGTGTTGCTCAACTGTATAACCACTTTTGATAATTTTTTCTGCTACAAACTTCTCTAGTTTTGAACCCTCTTTACCAGCTTTTCTTATAGCATCGGTTGCCAATTTGCTCATTTTTGCTTTTTGTGTCGCAGTCATTAACTTCCATCTTGCTTTAGCTTGGTTTGATCTTCTTTCTCGTTCTCTCTCAGAGAGTGACTCCCAATGCTTTTCTAGTCCAGAACTTATTTTAATCTTATCTTCTGTTGATCTTTCTTTTCCCTGTGTGGGATGTTCGCACCTTCCATTTTTTAAAGCTAGTTTTTGCGCTTCGCTTTTAGTCTTCAAAGACACACCATGTTTTTTAAGTATTCTTCTAATCTTGTTTGGGTATGTGCTGAACTGTTCTGCTATCTCATAGGTGCTTTTATTTAGTTCCATGTATAATTGAATTATCTCTTTCTCATTAATCATGGTCTTATTAATATTCTTAACCATTACAAAACCTCCTTTAAAGATTTTATATTTAATTGATCTATCATGGCGCTTGGTTTGCCCGTCACTCTCTTTACATAGTCTGAATCTTCTTTATTAGTAGTTATTATCCTGACATTATCAGCTATCTCATTTAAACAGAATACATTAACTTTACTGTTTTTAGTAAATAGGAATTGGTGAGTGAATTTGTTTATTACATTCTTGGTAGAAAGATATGTTTCCCAACTGGTTGTTATCAGACTCCCAGTAAAAAACCAAAGGTCGGTGGCATTAAACATTCCAAACTTTGGTTCTACCGGATTATATTCTATGTTGTCGTAAAACACTGAACCATTACTGATCTCTTTAGATTCTAGAGAATCATTTAGCATATCAAATATCTCTGAATTTCCTTCTTTTCCTTGTATGCTTTCAACATAAAAAGCTATATTCATTTATCTTTCTCCCAGTTATTATCGTCTAAGAACCAATCTATTGTATGTTTTAGTCCTGTTCGTAGGTCTGTTTTAGCTGTAAAATTTAGTTTCTCTTTTGCTCTCGTTGTATCAAGGCATCTTCTGGGTTGACCGTCAGGTTTGTCAAGCTCCCAATTTATAATGCCCTCGTAGCCCATCAGGTCGCCAATTTCATATACTAGATTGTTAATTGTAATTTCTTTTCCCGTACCAATATTAATTGGTTCTGGCCCAACATTTTGTGCCCAAGCAGCACTATGAATTGCCCTAGCGCAATCTTCGGCATATAAAAATTCTCTTGACGCATTACCTGTACCCCAGATATTTACTCTTTCTTCTCCGTTCTTCATGGCGTTGTAGAACTTCAAAATGAGTGCGGGTATGACATGACTACTTGTAAGATTAAAATGGTCATGTGGACCGTACATATTAACAGGAATTAGATTAATAATATCCATCCCGTATTGCTCATGATATGTTTCGCCTAATTTCATCAAAGTTTTTTTAGCGATACCGTATGGAGCATTAGTTTCTTCTGGGTAGCCATTCCATAGTTCAGACTCCTTAAACGGGACGGGTGTAAACTTGGGGTATGCGCAGACGGTTCCTAGCATGATAAATTTTACATGTGGAGCGTATTTGTCACGGTAATAACGAGTTGCTTCAATCATGTTCATTCCCATTGCAAGATTTTCATACATAAACTTGCCGGGATTTTCTTGATTTGCTAAGATTCCACCTACACTACCGGCGGCATGAACAATTACATCCGGCCTGTAATACTCTATTGCTTTTTTGCAGGCATAGCTGCTACGTAGATCATAACATTTGCTAGATAACGCCATTACACTATAATGCGCTCTGTCATCATCAATGTGTATACAACCCTCATCTCTTTTTGGTTTAAAATGTTTTACAATATTCTTACCAAGAAATCCAGACCCGCCAGTTATTAGTATTTTCATATATAGTCCTCCTTACTTATTATAGTTTAGGAAATACAGTTTGGCAAATATTTTTTCAAAAAATTACCAATAACATCCTCCTTCTACATAAAATTTCCTAGGTGGAGTTTCATGGGGCAGTGGTCTTATCCACTCTTTTGTCCCATACCATTCATGGTGTTTAAATCCTTCGTCCCATCTTTTACCTCTAATTCCGTAAAGTATTTGATTACCGCCTCCGAGGTGAACGCACGGTTTTCCTAATTTCTTTATATGGTCACAGATTATTAAGGAGAATCCTCCACAACCAACTGTCGCGAAGTCAAAGTCAAGATGATTAATTTGACTAATCATATCGTCAAGTTTGTCTATCCAAGGTTTTGGTTTTTCTCCAGTAAGAGCTTCTGAGTATGGAGATTTAACAGTAATTAAATTGCCTATCTCTGCCCCGTTCCATATTTTATTAAATTTTCTTACTTGAGTTTGAACTGTATCTGGAAAAGGTGAAACACAAAGCACAGTCTTGTCTTTCAGTTGATAATGCCAGCCTTCTTCACCTAATACGAATGGTTCTATGCCCTCAAAAGAATTTTGAACGTCACCTTTATACCCCATTTGAGATAGAACTAATTTATCTTCATTGCACCACTGTAATATAGAGTCTAGGTTTTTGACTGACTTTAAGTAATGACGACACCAACTAACAAAAGTGTCTAATGAGTCAGCATATATACCAGCATTGACAAATAACTGTTGACCTATCAATGACGGGGTGTTGTTCAAGTATGTTAAAATATGTGAAGCTTCTACGTTTCCCATCTTACCAAAAGCTTTAGGCTTACTATCATTTATTGCGTTTTTAATTAGTTCGTTCATTTTCCCCTCAATAAAAAGCTGGCACTAAACCGTTTTTCCTAACCCAATACCAATCATCTTTTAGTATAAACTTAAATCTCTTTTCTAGTTTTTTCATATGCTCAAAAGCCATTCTGTGGGCACAGTATGAAACTCCAGAATCATATATGTTCATGTATTCGTCGTAAAGTTTTCCGTAGTGATGTATGTTTTCCTGAGTGGAAGCAATAATACCGCAAGTCAAAGCCTCCTTATGCCAAATATCACCACGGCAATATCCGCTATAGATACTATCGTCTATTATATCCGGTATAAAATTTTTTGTTGTAGCAACGTCTGTTCTTGTAGCTATGCAAATATCATAATTTACTGGATAATGATACATTAAATCAATGCTAGTCTTTCTTGAATAAAGCATAGACTGAAATATATTTGTTGGAATTGTTGCGTCTGGTGGTCTTCCATGATTATTCAATAGCTCTGGGATTTCAGGGAACTCAATTTGCTTTTCTATGATATAATCTTTCGGCCTATAAAGTTTAAGTATTTTTTCCCTTGTTCCCTCTTTAATGGCATCAGAGACTACACCCTTCTTGTCTGAGTATATTATTAAGTTTTTACCCACCTCTGATTGGTCAAACCAAGAGTGGATAAAGTAGTCTACGTCATACTCCTTTAAGCTTTTTGATAAATACTCATACCCTGTTTCAAAATTCCTTGGTTGACCATATATAGAGACGGCGATTTTCATTATTAATGGCTTTCGTTTTCTGGGTAAACAGTTATATTCTTAAACACTCCATTTATTTTACAGTTAACAACGTCATTTATTATATTAGCAACATCATCTGGGGTAAGTAATCTAGAAACTTCACCCGGATAAGGATTTTTCTTATTCCATAGAGGTGTACTAATTCCTCCTGGGCAAATAGTTGTAACAGACTGAGACACTTCTTGTCTTAATGAATCTGCAAATCCTTGAATTGCGTGTTTTGTTGCTGAATAAACAGTCTGGTGTTTTTGCCCTCTAAGCCCAGACACAGATGAAACAAGTATGATTTTACCTTTCTTTTTCATTCTTGGCTGAAAGTGTTTTACAAAATTAATTAGGCTTGTTAAATTTGTACTAATCATATCGTTGATTTCTTCACCGGTGGTATCTTCAAGTTTCGCCATCTTGAATTGTGCTGAACAATGAACGATAGCATCTAATTCTTCTGGATTAATTAAATCAAAGCTGTAGCTATCGCAGTAGTCAATAGAATGATATTGTATTGGTAGATCAATTTTTTCTCTACGTCCTAGTCCAATCACATCTTTTTCTTTGCTAATAATTTTTGCTAGCGCATATCCTACTCCGCTACTTGCTCCGCTTATTACTACCACTTTGTTACCCTTTTTATTTCTTCTATAGTTACATCTTGTAAGAACGTACTAGCTCCAATCTTTATTGGGACTGGTAGATTTTGATTTCCATTCCTATGTCTAGTTGCATCCAGCAAAGAATCCCATAGTATATAAGGATCTTTAAAGTATGGATGGCACACTTGTAAACCGCTCCTTTTAGTGACGTTTAATATTTTATTGTAATCTTCTACCGTTAATAGACCTCTACCCACGGCGATTTTGGAACTTAAAAGAACATCTAAGGCTACAGCCTCTCCGTGATGCAGAGATGGAACATTATTATCTAGCAAAGATTTCATCTCTGGGATAGGGCTGAATGTGTGACCAAAATCTACAACTCTTTCTAGATCTTTTTCCCATAAATTTGGCTCTAGTTCTTCCATCATCGAGGTTATAGCCGTTTTTATAATATACGACGAGCATTTACAGTTAAATTTTGACTTAATTAAAGGATCTAAATCAATTTCAAACATGTGAAAAAGATGCGCATTTTTTATTACTGCTATTTTTATTAATTCACCTATAGCCACCGTTATCTCTTTCGTTGGCAGAGTTTTTAAAAACTGACGATCTATACAGGTTAATATGGCCGGAAAATAAGATCCTAAACGGTTTCTTCTGTCAAAGTGATTTATTGAAGTTTTTGCTCCCAGTCCTGCGTCTATCATTCCCAGCAAAGTGGTAGGAACTTTGATATAAGGCACTCCACGGCGAAAGATACTAGAGGCAAATCCTACCATATCCATTAATACTCCACCACCAATAGCAATAACAGGCTCACTTCTTCTTAATAGATTAAATCTTTCCATGTGCCCCAATATAAACATGAGACTTTCTAAGTCCTTGGTTTTTTCTTTGCATTCTACCTGAACTATTGTAGCCTCTATATTATTATTATTGAAGTAATCGTTAATCTTGTTCTTCCAGTCGCCACACTGATAAAACAATTTATCTACAAAAACCAACCTTCTGTCAGAATCTCCGTATGATAAAATATCTTTAGTGTCAAAGATATTCTCACACATACACATTGTCATTTTTACTGATTGATTAGAATTGTAGTCAATATTCATCTAAAAACTCCTTAGCGAGATTATTAGCTGTATCTAAAAAAGGTTTTATATTTGTTTTTGACTTAACCTTAAATGGTAACATTCTATAAAATTGAGAACACTCTAAAAACTTTACAAACGCCCTGTCTGCTACATCTAAGTCCCTTTCAATTGCAGATAGTAAATAATCATTAAAGTATATCAAACCTTTTGGGGTGGGTTGGCAATTTAAGCCGTCTACCATTAATTCGTAATTAGAATTGCTAGACTGTAGTAGCTGTGAGTAATCTGCTTGCTTGCAATCAAAAATATTTTCTTCATAAAGGTCTATAAACATTACCTCATTAGAGTCTTGTAGATATAAAATATTTTCTAAAGTCATGTTACCATGAGTCAAGCATTCTGAGTAGTAGACTGATTTCCATACCTTATCTGCTTTCACTCTTAATTTGTCAAGAATATCAGGATTTACAAACAATTTAGCTTCGTTTATTTTCTCTACTATTTCTTCTTGAAAATACAGAGACATGGCATTTTCTGGTTTTACTTGCGAGACTATATGTGAGTGTAGCCAACCGCAAGCATCCAATATGTTCTCAAGCAAATTTTGTGCTTTGCTTTTTGTCATGTCAGGTTTAATCAAATATTCATAGCAGTTTATTGCATCTTCTCTGTATTCAATATCCATGTAGGCTATTTCTTCTCTTTCGTCATAACCATAGTCTAATATTGATGGAAACAAAGCGCTATGTCTACCGTACCAAGTAAACATATTTTCTAGTCTCTGCATTTTTTTTAGCTGTGAATACCACCTACAGTATCCATACTCTCTTTCTTCTTGTGTAGAGATTCTCTTTCTAACTACTTTTTTATTATTACGTTCTACTATTGAAGTTCTAGCTAAAGATCCCCCCTTTAAGGTAATTTCTTTCATCTTTCCTCTGTTAGTTTGTCTGAGTCCATGTTCATTAGGTATTCTTCTGGCGTTCCCATAACGATTGTGTCTTTTTCGTTATAAACCCTGCCTGCTTCGACAATTCTTCCGTGTTCAATCATCTTGTTTATTATTTGACTAATGTATAAAGTCGATTCATCAAAGTAATCTCTAAAACTACTGTCTTTAAAGAGGTAACAACCAGAGGAAGCTTTATCAGAAATAACAGTTTTTTCTTTTATTGTAGAGACAAAACCCTTGTTGTCAACATCAACATAGCTATAATTTCTATTAGAAGATTTGAAAACATCAACACCACAATCATTATACGGAAAGACTGGGGGCCAATACCTATCAAGTAAAATTGTATCAACATTATGAACAATAAAAGGTCCATGCATGTTTTCCGTTGCCTTAATCAAAGTCTCTGCTTGACCAGAGGTGTCATCTACCCACAATGTCTGATAGTTATTACAAAGTTCAGAAAGTATTGCATTCACAGCGCCGTTGAAGTTGATATCTTGTTTATTACCAACAAATGTGACCTTCGCGTGCCTATTACTAAAAAAACCCTTTAAAACATAATGTAGCATGGTTCTGTTTTTAACTGGTAATAGATACTTTGGAATTTCGTAGCTAAATCTACGAAACCTTTGATATTTACCAGCCGCAGTCAATATTAAATTATACATTCTGTAGATACACCTCGTTAAATATTTTCATGATTTTTTCTGGACTATAGTCTTTGTAAGCATTCCAGTCTTTATTTGGATTCGGTTTAAATGATAAAAAGATTTTAGTCAAATCTGACTGATCTTTATAGTATATACCTTTTTCTCCCAAGATGAAAGTGTGATTCTTTTCTGCCGAACCGTCCCACGTAATAACTGGTTTATTTTTTACTGAAAATTCTCCGCACGTTAGACCAAAACTTTCTCCTTCTTTTCTGGCGTGTATCATGGCATCGCATGTATTTATGAATTTAACTTTGTATTCCATGTCGGCGGTAGGGGGAATGTTTATAATTCTTTCATGTTCTAAAAATCTTGGGGTGTTCTGGAACACAAAGAAAATTTCATCTCTTTGATTTAACGCCTCTGATATTGATTTTTCTACGAAATTTATGTTCCAACTATAAGTACCCCCATTCCTACCAAAAACTATTGCGCTTGACGGTATATTTAATTCATTTCTTAGGTCGTCTTCTACTTCTGGCAAGTCTATCATATGAGGAACAGCGGGCAAAGAACCATTAGAACAGTGCTGACTTACCCAATAAGAATTGTATGCAAAAACCTTTCCATGTGATTCTGACGGAGGAACTAGTCCTACAGCGTTTATAAGCATTGGGCAGTTTTTAAAGATCACACCATCATCTTTTCTTCCAGTCTTTATTACGTAAATAGCATCAATGTTTAAGTCTTTTAATTTACTATCTATATCCTCTATTGATCTACCAGATATAACCCTGTTACCAAATCTATTTTTAAATTTCTGTTTTGTTGTTTCGTTATTTCTTGGTTCGTCTTCTAAGTAGAAAACAAAAGACTCATTACCTAGTATAGACTCATTATAATTTGCGTAATCATAAACAGCTACAGTTGTTCCATGTAAGCATAAATGGGTACTATAAAAGGCTATCTTCATAAAACATATCTCCACATACTCTTGTTAAAAACTTGTAATTATTTTGCGCTAAAAATACCATAGGGTCATCAGTGTAACCATTATCTTCTAAACTTATTAGCTTGGGTCTGTTTTTTGATAGGTTTAGACTTTTTAAAACAGTGAGTTCTGCCCCTTCTACGTCAATAGATAAGTAGTCAACGGGTTCTTTAATGATGTCGCTAAGTTTCAAGCTATCAACTTCTATCTTGCTTACAGAGCCTCCCATTTTCTCTATATCACCCTTAATTCTTTCTATATGATCTTCGTGATATTCTTCTTCTATACCACTAAGCATTTCTGCATATCCAGTAACGTGCCAGAACTTTATCTTACCAGAAACTTCTTTCCAGTCTGAAACAGCAGCGTTTATACATTCGGAATTTGGTCTATTTTTTACAAGTAAATCATACACAGACGGGATCGGTTCTATGCATATGCCCTTCCAATGAAAATTCTCATCTAGACTAATACTGTTCGACCAAGTTATACCATCATATGCGCCAACGTCAACGAAAAAACCTCCGACTTTACCGCCAAAGTATCTTTCAACAAAATCTCCCGGCTGTGGCCTTACAACGCCGTCTGGGTAGTAATTCTTATATTTTTCGTAAACATCCATTATTATTCCTCGTATTTGAAATTGACAAAATCTTCTTTGTAAATTTTTCTAATTAGTTCTTTGCTTTTTTCTTCTATTTCGTAATTTGCTGAATTTGTTTTCCATTTATGGCCTATTAGTTCTTCTTCAAATGTTTTCTCGAATTCTTCTTTTAATTTTTCAAATGATATTATTTGGTCAACAGCTAGCTTTTCATTCACATATAGGTATTTGGTTTGAGTCCAAGCTGCAACCTCTGGATTAAGGCCAGCATCTATATCAAGAAGGAATTGATGAAATCCGTTTTTTACATACTTATGGATAAAGGCTTCATACTTTTTCATAAAATAGAACCAAGATCTAATTCTTTCATATGGATTTCTAACCACGGATATCTTGTGGGATTTATTAAATAATTCACTATAATTCTGTGGAGAATTTGGCGGTTTATCAATACCTTTCATAATCATATAGGCAGAGCGATGACCTATATTGAAATAACCTTGCCTATCTTTAAAAAGCTCTACAAGCGTAGAGCCTCCCGTCTTGGGTATATGAATTAAACTTACGCCGTTTGGAAATTTTTCAGAAACAAAATAACTCATAATTTTTTCATTATTCTCTTGAGTATGGTTTTTGGTTCAAAATCTACAAAACACTGATCTAACATGGGTTTTTCTAAGATCATTTTTTGATAAAGATGCGAGTCGCTATGGATTGATACAATTTTGTTCACGTATTCTTCTATACTATTATAGTCCTCTCTGTAAACAAAGCTATCCTTATTAAAGTATTTTTTCACTTTACTTCCTCCTGAGTAAAGAGGTATACAGCCCGCACCAAAAGGTTCTAATATCTTTTCTGTTATATAGCCATCATGATAACTATTCTCGAATGCGATGTTGAATTTATACTCTTTCATTTTTTCTATTTTATCCTGCTGAGAGCCGCCTAGACTTCCCCCCACATTATTCAACAACGACCCAAGGCTATCTATTCTTTCTACTTTAGATAGAACATTAAATACTTCTACTCTATTTTTGTATTCTCTATTGCTAACAAAAGAGCAAAACTTTCTTTCAGATAAAAATCTTTCTCTATTATTTTGTATTTGATCTATTGACAGCGTATAAGTAGGATTACTAGGAAGCGGTCTTGGTTGTGGCTTGTTAAACCAGTTTACACTAAGAACCCAGAGAGGAAAGAACAAATCTTTTTCTTCTTCGTCGTATTGAGACAGGTTAATATCGCTATTGTTATAATGCTCAATATCTCCCTTTTGGTGCTTTAGGTTTTCTCCGCAGATGAATAGCTTTTTACAACTGTATTTTTTATGATTTTTGCCGAATACAGAATATAATAGTATATCTGGGTTCTCGTTATCTATTTGTACCCTGTAGTCTAGAGAAAATAGATCTGTAAAATAATTATCCAAGGGATTGAAGTCATACTGAGCATAACCCCACATGTCAGTAAAACCTAATTTTATTTTTTCCATAGTTCGTTTCTCAGCAGTGATGGTTCTTGTTGGCTTTCTGTTGATTGGAGAAAACTTGGATGGCTATAACATGATTTTAGTTTTCTTTTCTCAATAATTTCATTAAATCTCCAATCCATCGCGTTGGTTATACTTTCTAGTTCTTCTGTAATAACATCTACACATCTATAGTTAGATAAGTAGCAGTGAGTGCATCTTGAGCGATACGAAGGATGATAATAAACATATTGTCCCGGCTGTATTTTTTTAGGCTTAATGTTGCAGCATTCACCAATAAAAACTAAGTCTCCCTCAATAGAGTCAAGCTCTTTAATAATGTTGTCAATAAATGCGTCAAAAACACCAGCCGTACATTCTGGTAGAATGATGTCATCCTCAAAAACTAGAATGTTTTCATATTTATGCTCTTTTTGCTGTTGATAGCAATATTGGTGTTTTAGGTATAGTGATATTTCTCCCATGTTTAAATCGTGTTGCAAATTTAGTTTAGAAGTATCAATTTCTGATGGGTGAAACTTCTCTACCCACTCGACATCAATTTCTAGCCTATCAAAAACTGGTAGTAGCTTTTCCTTTCTCTTTGGCGCTCCGGTGTGATGTAAACAAAAAGTTTTTAGTTTAACCATTCTTCTCTCCATTTTTGTTGACCGGCAAAGTGTCTTATAATAACATCTTTTCTCTCTACTGGGTTGATATTAAAATGACAGTCAGATTCTCCTGGCATTTCTGTTACGTTCCACTTTGTTGGCAGAATCTCTACATTATCGTACAGTTCTTTTAAGCAAAAAACCGTGTCCTCATTTTTGTCTGTATGCCAACCAGAGTTTGGTAAATTGAAGAATGGAACCCAGGAGTGCCTTACAATTCCAGCCAGTGAATACCATGAGGCTTGGTCGTAATGACTTTCCCAAAAACTATCAAAAGAATTAAAAGCTGGATGGAGAGAAGGTTTATTTAATTTTTTATATCTTTCTTCACAGGTAATTAAATTAAATAGATTCTTTGTCCAGTCGTTTACTTTTACAGAATAAGACCCCATACAATGAGTATTTCCAGAGTCTATTGAATAAGAGAATGATTTATTAGTCGTGTAGTCGAAATCAATCTTATGTATAGCCATATCTGCATCCAAGCAGGTAAGTATGTCATTCTCTTTGAGTTCGTTATTAAGCATGTGACACACTTTAAATGCTTTTATCCAACCCAACTTGCCCCTTATTGGCTTCAAGTCATCTTTTAGCTCTATGTATTCAAAATTGTGCTTTTTACAATACTCTTTATTTCTGGGTGATATATGATTATCAAAAAATTCTTGCCTATAATCCTTGTAGTTAGCTATTACTAATAAATATTTCATTTTAATACCACTCTATTAGGTCTATTGAGTTTTCCATAAATATTTTTTATCATTTCACTCTCTTTTTTATTTGTTTGCATAATCCATCAAGGCAAAAATAATCTTGGAAAAGTCTTTGCCCAACCTCTAACAATTTATTATAGTCTGTGTCGCTGATATTTTCAAGCTTAAAGTATAAGTTTTCACATGTATTTGTGATAACAGAAAACTCATTCCAATTTAGCTCATCTGACCAAGGAAGGAAGTTTTCATCAGATATAACAACAGGCACACAACCAAGCTGGAACGCTTCGTACAGCCTGAACGAATTTAAGCCATAACCCCTTGGGCATAATAAAAATTTGCTCGCTAGGGCAGAAGATAGGTATGTTTGGTACTCATTCTCTTTTACCGATGGGTTCCACTGCTTTACAAATAATTCACAATTATCTTTATCTGCAAACTCTCTACACATTTGCGTTCTAATACTATGCGTTATCGAGCCAACAAATGAACATAGTTTTGTTTTTTCTGATTTAAAATTTTCTATGTCTCTTAGTGGAACCTTAGAACAAATCAAAGGTATTGGAATTCCGCCGCTATTTCCACCCGCATTAAATTGAATCGTATCTTTGGGTAGTCGATGCTTTATACCATCGTCAAATTGACATACAGTAAAATACTTTTTTGATTCATCTAAGTTATCCAAAACCCCTTGTAGTCCAGAGTCTTTATTTTCAATATAACAAGTAGTCCAGCTTACGGGAATTAAAATTCTTTGCGTCTCTATATTATTTTTATAGTACCAGTCGTAAAAATAATCTTCTAAGTACAATCCCGTATGATAAGGTGGATATACAGGATAACAGGGCGAAGGTCTATATTTTTCAAATGTTTGCTCTAACATAATCCATAATTCTCATTTTGTTTTCTATGCCTACGACCCAGTTTGCGTGATGCACCAATATGCCCTTTGGTACTTTAAAAAATTCACCATTCCAGGGTCTAGGTACAATATGACCAAAAGTGAAAAATTTATGTGATAGTTTTTTATGTTTACACATGTGTATCTGATCGTTTAAGGTTGTTTGATCTTCTTTGTTGTACTTTTCTTTCATTGTTTGGAACATTTTAAGTGTAGTCTCATTTGCCTTGCAAATGTAAACACCTGAACTGAACGTGGTTATATCGTCTTGACAGGCTATATCAAAATCTTCAAGTTCTGACAGAAGCTGCTTGGTTATATCGCCAAAAAACTGCACATCAACATCGCAGTAAAAAAAGTGTTCTCCCATACTTTCTTCACAAGCTTTTATGAATAGTTCTACTTTCTTGTAGCAAGTTTTGTCCCACCCCTCTTGGTAGAACGATCCGGTTGGGCATGACTGTTCTGAATCTTCTACTACGTGTAGATCAAACTCATTAGGCAAAGTTTTTAGAAAATAGTTTTCATATAAAACTTTATGCGAGGGGGTAAAAGTTGTATATAATCTCATTTATTCACCTTTAAATAGAGTGCATCACCCCAAGATCCATAATCTTGCTGCCAATAGGTCGCAATCCTATGAAAATTTCTTTCTTCTAAAAATTCATCCATTTCATCAATCATGGCGCAACCCTCGTACATTTCTTGTTTGTTTACTTCTGCAAGTATTAAGTCTACATGTTTTAGCGTTTCTTCTGCCCCTCTCAGAACCTCTAATTCATATCCCTGTACGTCTATATTAATAAAGTTATATTTCCCTCTGTCAAATTCTTCATCGTCCAGTCTTGTTATTTTAACTGTTTCTTTTTCTTCAAACTTGATTCCTGGGTACTGCCATAGGTGAACTTTGGGCTTTAAAACAGAAGAAGACAAACCTCTATCTTCTAGGTGCATCTCTACAGTTCCATTTATATTTCCAAGTGCGACATTTCTGGCATCAACGATTATATTTTTATGTGAATTAAAGCTATATTCTTTGAGTTTTTCTTCTAGTTTTTTAAAGTTGTCTGGTAATGCTTCATAGAAAAGCAAGTTTTCTATTCCAAAAGCTTCGTACAGGGGGTATTCTTGTCCTTCGTGCGCACCTATATGAATACAACCTTTTATTGATAATGAAACACCCTGATTAGCAATATGTCCCATTAGGTTAGGTAGTTGACTTAATATTTCCATCTTTTCTCCTAATCGTTTGTTATTCTATGTTTTGGGAATCCTAGTTCTTTTCTTTTTTCAAAAACCATTTTATCTCTACCAGAGTAATAAAGAGTTTTTTGAACAGCTACGTCTACTTTATTATGGTTCTCTGAACCCTCTATACTCCAATGCTCATGAGAAATAATTTTTTTGTTTATGTATTGCTCTTTCTTCATGTTTTTTACTTGTTGCGTGAATTCGTCATCACAGTACAAACTTTTGTAATCTGGGTGATATATGTATCCAAAGTTTTGGTACAGCACACGGCCAAGAATAGAAAATGTAATAAGTTCGCCATTTGTGTTCCCGTCGTCAAAGTGTACGCAACCGTCTAAATCTGGAAAATATTGATTCATAGCAATAGCTATTTCATTGTCCCAACCCCAAGCCTTTGGAACCATGTCATCACTAGCACAAACTACAATATCAAAATCTTTACCTTCGATGTGATTATTAATAGCACTAATTTTATTAGTATCATAATCGAAGTTTACAGCACCCATTACCCAGCGGTTTTTCGTGATTAATTTAGTGATTTGGCTGCCAACATAAGGGTCTATCATAGTCATGTCAGATTGATCGCAATTAATATTGAAGAATATATCATGCTTTCCACTACTAGTTTCTATGTATTGTTCAAAAACATTAAGAAACTTATCGGCGCGACCGTATGTTGGAAATTGAACTAGAATTTTCATAAACAAGCCTCTATCTCTTTTATGAATTGTTCGACCCTTTGTTTTGAAGTATGATTGGATCTTATCTGCTCTCTTAGTATTTTTAATACATTTTCATCATCAACTTCCTGTTCGTCAAAAACTTCTTCTAAAAACTTGGGAAAATTTTCTTCATCTTCGATCTTTAGAGACATGTTTTGACTTTTTAGCAAGCTGTCGAAAAATATTTGACCGCAAACATCTTTGACTTTTCCGACAAGTATTAGGCTTTTATAGTTATTATAAAGCGGGAACATAGTACTACAATTAACATGAAAGTCAAAATTTGGATCTGGCTCATTGCCTATTTTTATTTTGTGGTAGACAGTTTTTTCACCACATACTTTATTAAGTTTTTCTGAGTTTTCTACAGCTAATATGGCAGTGTCTATCTTGTATTTAGGTCCATTTAAGTCAATTTCATCTATATTTGCAGCCGGTAAAAGTCTAACAAATTTATTTTTCTCAGGTTTTTTGGTTTCTAAGGATGAATACTCATTAGAGTACATAAACAATGGCTTTATATTCATTTGTTCAAACTTATCTTCTATCTCTTTAAGATTAGAATTTAAGCCCGAAATATTTACAATCAACTTGATGTCTTTTTCTTTGTTTAAAGACAAGTACTTTACGAGGTCGTTTGTAATTAATCCAGCATGACACACTAAAATATTAGGTTGGTATCTGTCAAAAGTGTCAAATACGCTTTGTTGATTGTTAGACCATACGGCACTAACAAATTTGTTGTTTAAATTGTTTATACCATTGTTAAGATATATTGGCTCATTGCTGTTAATGGTGCTGTAATTTTGAATTAGTATTCTCATACGTTGTTCCTTTTAATGTTTTTATGTTATTATACTTTACTATTTCTGTTTGGGAGTTCTTGTAAACTTTCACTGTGTTCTTTTCGCAGAAATCATTTATAGCCTCAAACAAGAACTTAGTTTTAAAATCTACCGAGGAAATAATGTTAGAAAAGTTGTTAATAGATATTCTATCATTAAGATAGAGATTTTCAACCCAAAAATTGTTTTTTAGCCCTAAACAAAGACTTTGTAAATTTCTGTTGTTCTCTATTGATGAGGTTTCAAATTTACTTATACCGTGACTGTCTTGTGTCATTATTGAATTTTCTTTGTAGTCGATGGAAAGATAATTCTCAGAATAAAATAATGTATCCGCCCTCTGTATGAATATACTAGAATTTCTAGTATTATTTAGGCAAAGTCTTACGCTCTCGCAACAGTTTGTATTATTGTGTATCTGATTTTCTACTATTCTTACGTTTTCTTTTATGTTTTTGTTTATAAAGAAATTTAACTTTTCCGCTTTAAACCCAGTACAAATTATAATTTCGTAATTAAGAAAGCAAGACTTGATAATGTTTATTTGCTTTTCTAGTAAAGTAGTTTTACCCATTTTAAGTAAAGGTATTGGCCCATGAGACTTCATTCTGTATCCATGATTTTCTGCCAATATTATGAAAGTTATGAATTTTTTTACATCTCTACGAAGCTTATTTTTTGGGCTAGTAATGTAGTTCGATGTTTTCATGTTTTATAAAATTCACTTAATTCTAGTTCTTTTTTTAATTCTTTTATCATCAACTCGTAATCACCAAAATCCAAGTACCTCTTTTTTACTAGGCTAGAGGAAGTGGCTATGACTCCGCTTTTTTCATACATGAGAACTCTCTCTAGTTTTTCATTTATTAAATCGTTGACTTCTTCTAGGAAGTTGTCTGGAACTTTTTGCCCTTGATTTATTTGAATAAAAAAGTTTTTATTAGAGATGTATTTGTATGTATCGTAGTCCTTCACTGACTCTGGAGCGTTAGACATATTAAATACTAATCGGTTTTTAATCTTGTTGTTTATCTTTAGCTGATTAGATATGTTTACTAGCTTAGAGATAGTAGTTTGCACCAATGGTGATTTAAGGATCACAGAAACTTTAAACTTATCGGTATCTATCTTTGTAATAGAATCTATAGTTTTTTCTATGGACTCGTCTTGATCTGTTTCATTTAAGCAAACAACAATACCAAAAGAAGGAACGACTTGATCCTTTACCAGTCTTAGCTCTTTCTCTGGTGAGGAATTTTCTTTTTTCGTTCTGTAATAGTTACAGACCCTATCTATTTCGTAAAACCCATTGAATTGTTTTGCTTCGTTTCTTTTTTTGAAAACATCAAGCCTATTGGCAAAACATCCTGTTTGAAGTTCTAATTCTCCCTCTGTTGTTGCTTCTGTCTGACAAAAAACACATTTTTTACAACCTGTTTTACTTTTAAAATCACCTTCTAATTCCTGAGACTTCATATGTTGTTCCATTTATTCTAGAGTATTCTAATTGTAATCCTAGACCTGCCAATAATTTTTCTACGCTAGAGATAGTTAACATAGATTTACAGGCGCCCACATGATGAGATGCACTTTTTTCGTTTATTAGATCGTTATTAACACTTTTGCAAAAAAGATTTAAGTCTGTGCCTCCTACGACTAATTTTCCTCCTAGTCTAAGTTTTGAACATATTTTTGATAAGATTTCGTTTATGTTTTCACTCTCTACCTGATCTATTAGTTCCGCAGCGAGAATTAGCTCACATTGATTATCTGAGTAACTTGAAAGTTTAGAATCTAACTGCTCAGTAGGTTGTAAATTAATGTAATCAAACCCTACTACTGGATGAGAGGGCGAAGTCAATATTTGTAGTTTAGTCATAATATTTCCTAAAGAATTTGAGTAGAATATGTTTTGTCAAATATATTATTCCATTTTGAAATAAATTTTTCTGCTGAAAAATCTAGAATTATTTTTTGCCTAGCTAATTTTCCCATAGATATCGCCAGTTCTGGCTCATCGAATAGCATTTTTATATACTTTCTTAGTTCTTCTTCGTTATTAGAAATAAACCCATTTGTAGTATGATCTATTATTTTTGGTATTTCGCACGTTGCCATACTAACAACGGCACAGCCACACGCCATAGCTTCAAGCAGGGAGGTTGGTACGGGACTATACGTTGATGTATTTAAGAAAACGAGAGAAGATTTATATTCGTTTGCCAAATCTTGCACCGACTCTGCTGCTTTAGATAAGCCAGGAGTATTTCCGACAACTCTTACTGGCAAGTCTTTGGTTATTCTTTGCCAGCCAGAAAAATTAAGGCAATAATCTCTGTTGATATAATCATTGGCAACGCTTAGTACTTGTACTTCTTTTTCGCCATTTTTCATTGGAGAAAACAATTCAGTGTCTACATTATGTGGAGCAACAAATGCTCCAAAATCATAACCCCATGCAGACTTGTTGTACTCTGTATTAAATATGTTTACGTGACCTTTTATTGACCTCATATAATTTAGTTGGTCATTAGTCATGTTGGGAGTGGGTACTGTATGTTCCATACAAGCAATTGGAACTTTTAAGACTTGTGCTATCTCAAAAGCTTTTTGTAGTTGACCAAACTTGCTATGCGCCAGTATAAAGTCAATCTGTATCCCATTTGGGATTGTTGCTTTTGGTAGTATGTAATAATTTTCTGGAACATCAGCGTAAGATCGGTCCCACTCTTTAGATCCTTCGTAATTAAAAGCATAAAAATTATGCCCTGTTAAGCATAAGTCAGATTCGTATCTCTCATGTGTAGAAAAAGTTAATATATTATACTTCTTTTTACTCTCTCTTTTTGAGAGTATTGAAAGTGTTTGACTACTCATTTATTTTCTCCAACATTAAATGTGCAACGGTTTTATAAGAAAACATCTCTGCCCTTTTAAGGGCGGCTGATTGATTTTTATTTTTGTATGCTATCCTATCTTTACTCCAAGACTCGTAAGAGGTTCTCATTTGGTTTCTAAGGTCTATTTCAGAAGGTTGAAACCAATATTCCCTTCCGGTAAAAAGGTCTGGAAACGCAGCGTCAGAACACTTACAGACAATATACGTTCCATCTATTAAATTTCCAGTTCTCCAGTTCGTTTTATCAATAAAGTCTTTAGGTCCACCAAAGTTAGAGCATATGGGGCTATTGCCAAAACACATAGCCTCAAACGCCGGAATAGACCAAGCTTCTCCATGAGACGGACCCAAAAAAGAATCGCAGTATTGATGAAGTGAACAAATTTGTTCTGACGTAGCCATAGAAGAAATTATAACAGATTTCTTGTACTTGTCTATATTATGGTACATTCTTAAATCATTTTTAACCTTTTCTACTTTTTGATTTACTAGTTCTTCTACTTGCTTCGGAGAGCAACCAAACTTGTTTACCTTTAATATTAATGAAACATTTTCCGAAGGTAAAAACTCAGAATAGAAACAGGTTAATATACACTCAAGGTTTTTTCTATCATTCATATCTCCGATATAATAGAATTTAAAATTGTCTTGCGTATTTGGTATTGATATTTCTGGGTAACGTGTCTTATACTTGTTTAAATCAAAAGTATGTGGAACAACATGCACCGGCATTGAAATTCCATCATTTTCGAGTGTCTCTTTAAGCTGATTGTTAGGAACCCATAGCTCATCCATCAGCTTCAAGTAATCAAACCAGTTGAGGTGTTTTATACTTGTAGACTCAGAGGCTAAAAATCCAATATTCTTCTTAAACCCAGAATACTTGACTAAATGGTGCGGCAGTACATGTTGTATGCAAACATCACACCCTTTTGTACTTTTTCTTTCTAGTTCTTTTAGTTTTGTATCAATATCTTCTCTGTCTCTAGTCAGAGTTACGTTTCTGCAAACAACATCAACTCCTGCCCTATCCAGAGCTAAAATATAATCAGTTGCCGCTTGGGACCAGCCGCCAAATTCTTTATAATGTCCTATGTATAAAATTTTCATCTTTGATCTAATACTCCAACATGATTAGCTACTGGTTCCCTACGAAAAGGTAAATGACTCAATAGGGTGCCTTTAATATTAAAGTCGTCAACAATAATTACTGCTTTTTTATCCTTTATCGCCATATATTGGTCAAATGTTTCCTTCGGGTCATTACCCCCATCTAAATAATAGATATCATAATCATCGTTGCCTATATGTCTGATTGCATCACCGATAACAAAATTTGCTTCATACCCTAAAGATTTAGCAGCAAAAAAAGATTTAGCAACATTGTCTAGACTTATGTCGCACAACGTGAGACTGCCTCCATGTTCTTTTATATATTCTCCAAATATAAGATCACTCCATCCAGAACCTACTCTCCATCTTACATCGAAAGTTTCGATACACCCAACTTGAAAAACTTTGACTGGTTTCTCCATAAACGAGTCAAGTATTGTATTAAATATATAGTCTCTAGTCGGTGCATTTATTTTATTTGGCGCCCCAGAGAACAATACATTATAGGCAAATTCATGCGCCTCATTGTCCATTAACCTCTCCTTTTAGTTGGTTTACTCTTTGCTCTCTGGTCTTTTCCCAGTGGTTCCTTTTTTCGCACATTCTTCTCATTTGCTCGTAAGCTTTCTTAAAATCAAATGGCTGCCTAAAGTTTTGACCAGCAAAAAGTTGACTATTTTCATTGTGATACATACCGCCTGTAGACGCAGTAGATTGTCTATATATTAAATCTCTTGTCATTCTAGATTCAAAATAAGTGTTTAGCTTAGATGGATCTCCTAATACATTAACTATCAACCACCTTGCTAATTCTTTATGCTTTACATTTTCTGGTGGGTCAAAGTTTGGTTGAGGCTCATGCAACTTAGTTGGTGAACCCCATCCGAGATCAAAAGGTATTGGATCTGTTTCATCAAAAAACTTTTCCCATACAGAACCACTTAAATGCCACTGATAGTGCTTTTCAAAATTTTCTCTGGTTCTCTTACCCATAGACAATCTATCTTCCTCAGTCATTTTTTCAAAGAAGTGAAAGAAAATTTCTGAGGCATATTCATTGTCCGGTACTGCTCTAAGGCAACCGGTTTCTAGTTCCTTATACAAAGCTGCTGGCGTGATAGTGAACCCCTCTAACTTCCTTAAAACACTTTCCATAGCGGAATAATCAGTTCCACACACAGGAACACCACACGCCGCAGCTTCTACTTGAGGGAGTCCGAATCCCTCACAGTTCGCATATTGTGTGTATAAATCAAAGCAATTCATTACTCTTGACAAATCTTCGTAGCTTAATCCATTTTTTACATTAGATAAACTAGAACCCCACTTACCTGTATAGGGAGACTGAGCAATTGCGCCCTTAAAAGTAGATGCAAAAGGCTTTTTAGTTTCTGGGCAAATATAAGTGAATAATACTTTTGACCCTATCTCATACTCGTTTAATAATTCTGGTATATCCCAACCTAGATCGGGATAAGACGTATGGCAGTACAGAAAATACTTATCATTATCGTTGGATTTATCTAGGAACATTTTAAATGCTTCAAACAAATCTGGATAAAGTTTACGTCTTTGATTCCTCATTACGGTTCCAATAATTTTAGCGTCTGGGTCTACACCTAGACTAATTCTATTTGCTTTTTTATCTTCTATTGGATAATAGGCAGGGTGGGCAGAGGGTGGAGAACTACCAAGGTAATTAATTTTTCCACCAGACTGGTTTTTTAGTATTCCACCAGCCCAATCAGAGTAGGTTAGGCAAGCATCTGCATTGGCGTATGTAGAAATCCACTGCCTAGCTTGTGGGCGAGCATCTACAGTGGGCATGATTACCCACTTAAAATAATTTCTAAATGGTGATCTTTCTTGATAGTCTAACATCCAGAAGTCACGTATATCACAGACAAAATCTGGCAAGAAATCTAGACATACATGCTCAAACACCCATTCTCCAAATTGATGAGCAGGAGAACTATTGTAATATTTAACCTCATCTTCACTTGCTTTTGGCTCGTTCTGAGTATTGGGAGAAACGCCGTAATATTTCCAGGGTATATTAGCTGCTCTGGGATCGTTTTTTTCTCCATAAGATGCCATCTCAGCAATTTCATATTTTCCGGTCCCATGCAGATAATTTAAAATTTCTCTTGTATAAGTAGCATACCCTGTGTTTAGAAAGGTAGCCTCACTGCAAAACAGAATTCTTTTCTTTCTCATTTTATTCCTTGTCTAAACAACCAAAATCAAATTCATTAATTCTAAATAGAACGTCGTCTGTAGCGTCTGTTTTCAGAAAACCGTTTCTAGCAGAAGCATAAACAGTCATTTTAGTACCTTTTCGACCGAGTTTAGCGATTGTCTCTGCGCCGCTAGCCCACGCTTGTAAAGTCACGGTAGTGGGAACTTTCTTTTTTTCTCCACGTTTATTCTTACGATACTCGTAAGTTACCATTTTAACAATACAGCAAGCTGGCCCATCTTCATCATTATCTATTTGTGGGTCGTGTAAAAGATACCCAGTGAATATGCAATTATTCATCAATTCTCCTTATGTATTGGTTACTTATTATAGCTGAGACATTCTAAAAATACAACTATATTTCATGAATTTTTTTAATAATAAAGGATTCGTTATCTATATCCCCGCAAAATAATAGATTAACCCCCTCATCTAAGACGTATTGATAAATTTCTCTCTCTCTAGGAAAAACTACGACATTATCTACAGAGGATGTTTCATCTTCAAGAGTTAAGAAATTCATTAGATCTCCTGTCTTACACTTATGATTAACCAACCTAGCAACGTGAGCGACCAAACAAAGGTTTTTACCTTTCTTTCCATCATTTATCTCTTTGCAGGTTGTATTTGAATGGGAAGTGTCTGATGATTCTACTCTAGATAAAGAAATCGGACAGCCCAGATACTTTTTCTCTTGCTCTATAACCCATTGTGGGTCGTCAGACAAATCGTAAGGTGGGTTCTCTAAAAACTCAATTTCATTCTCTATGATTTGTTTTCTGTCTACCCGACTAGTTCCTCCACCCTCTTTCTTGGTTGGCGCTAAATCAATAAAGCAGTCTTTAAGATTCTTCCATTTTTTCTTTGGATAGTTCTCTGTTACCCACTTTAACTCTGCCTTCGTCAAGTTCTTAAAAATTAAATATTCGTAAAGCGCTTGATTTCTAGTTACTTTGGTGTATCTTGTGCAAAAAAAACCAATAGAGCATAAAGCCTTAAATCCTGTAGAATTAATTTTAGGTGATAGATGTATAAGAATATCCATCCACGAAAAATTCTTTACACTTGGGGCATCTTTAATTGCTTTAATTGCTTTGTCACCGTTTGCTCCTGTGAGAGATTTTACATCTTTTATACCAAAGTAAATATCACCGTTATGAGAGAAAAAGTTTTCAAGCCACAAATTTATGTTTGGAAGTTTTACCTGTATATCAAACATTTTTGCGTCTGAAACAAGCTCATAGACTTCTTGGTGAGGATCTTGCTTTTCATTAGCGTGGGTTAGGTACGACAGAAAGAAATACTTTGTATGGTTTGCTTTGTACCAAGCGCTCTTGTAAGCATTCTTTGCGTAGCAAACAGCGTGAGATTTATTGAATGAATATCGAGCCGATTTCTCAATCCATCCAAAAATTTCTTCTGACGTTTCTTTAGTAACGAGTTCTTTACTTTCACATCCCGCTAGGAAATCTTTCTTTACTTTCGCCATTAGGTCTGCCTTTTTCTTACCAATCGCCTTACGAAGCACATCTGCTTCCTGTAGGTTAAATCCAGCGAGGTCTTTAGCTATGCGCATAGATTGTTCTTGATAAATCAAAACACCCTTGGTGGTTTCAAGTATATCTGTCAAAGTGATATGTAGATATTTAATTATGTCTAGACCACTCTTTCTGTCAACGTAATGTTGGGTCATAGACTTACCATCCGTTATAGCTTTTAGAGATCCGGGTCTAATCAAAGCGATAAGGGCGGCAAGTTCTTCTATATTTGAAGGCTGTAGTTTCTTTGACCAGCTACGACCAAGGTTGCTTTCTAATTGAAAGACACCTTTAGTTCTACCTTCTTTAAAAAGATTCCAAGTTTTTTCATCATTATAATCAATCATTAGTTTTTCTCAAATAGTTAATTGCTCTTTGTAAACCCTCAATATTGTCTCCCATCATCCCTATAGCTCTGTTACACCTCCCGCATAACCAACCTCTGAATTCTTCTTTTTTGTGACAGTGATCAAAAACTAGTTTTTTGGTAGAATCTCCGCAGCATTGACAGGGTTCTCCTAATTTTGGCGTATTATGATTTTTTAGCCATTCTTTTTTCAGTTTTTGTGCAACTTTTGTGTCATTCTTTCTACAAGTTATACAAACATTCCTGAAGTTCTTTTCGTTTTTCTTTTTCTCAAAATGATCTATGGGATAAACTTTTTTACATTTTATGCATGTTTTATATGTAAGTGTTTCCATCTGCAAATGCCTTTTCAAGTTTTAGATTTCTATAAACAGCGCGGTGTGTTTTCATGAATTTAATCATCAAGTTTGCGGTATCTTTAACGTCTTGTAGAGCATCGTGGGCAGAGCCGTTATAATCCGCCCACATCCTTTCTCTAATTGCATCCATGCTTCTAGTTTTAATAGATGGATCACCTTCTGTCCACATGTAATAATTGTCCATCATGTCAATTTTATTAATTTGATGAAACAGTTTCTGTTTTTGTCTTTGATCGTCCCAGGGTCCATACTCTTTACAAAGTCTATCTACAATAATCATATCATAACCTAATATGTTATATCCAGCAGCAATCGGGGCGAAAAAGTTTGTACCTTTCCAGTTGTATTTATCTACGAAATTGCAAAACTTTTTCCATACAGTTTTTGGCCTTGGTGCTTTAGAAATCCCTTCTCTAGTTTTACCAGTAACCTTTAATGCTCCATCTTCTATTGGACCCAAACCCTTTTTTATTGCTTTTTCGTCGTCTGTCTCTGCCCATATTTCGCTGTTGAAAGTACCCTTTGGCTTTAAGCTTCTACCGTCAATAGCTATAGCGGCGATTTGAGTTGGTTGGCATGTGTGTGGATCACGACCACCCGTTTCAAAGTCGAACACAATAATGTCTTTATTCATTTTTGTCCTTTTCTATTAGTTCTTCAATATACATTAACTTATCTAAAAGATTAATAGCAAGAATATCAAACTTTACATGACCTAAAGCCTCTAGATCTGCCATTTCTAATCCTGCTATTTTTTCTTCACTGCTTTTTGAATTTACCATAGGGCAAACCTTTGCGAGAGGTTCTGCGGAGATAACAACACCCGCAGCATGTTTTCCCTGTGTTTTAAGAGTACCCTCCATCTTTATAGCTTGCTCAAAATACTCTGAATAGTCTCCCTCTAAATTTCCAGAGTCATTGATGTGGCAATAGTCATAAAGTTCTTTATTGTTGTTTTCAAGCGCCCACCTAATTATTGATCTTTCTTCTTCGTCCATCTGTGATAGCTGGTCAGAAATAGCAGCTTCATCTGGAATGTATTTTGTTATTTCGTTCATAACGCTAAAACTACAAGCCTCATTTACTCTTAAAATTTCTTTTATTGCGCTTCTTCCTTGTAGTCTACCAAAAGTTACCATCTGACTCACTTTGTCATGTCCGTATTTGTTTTTTATGTAGTCAATGATTTGGTCACGTTTTTTGCCTGGGATGTCAATATCAATATCTGGAAGTGAAACATAATCTTCTGTATTTCTTCCTGAATTATAGAATCTTTCAAACAGTAGGTCGTATTCAATGGGGTCAACTTCTGTAATTCCAATCAAGTAAGAAATTAGACAGCCTGCGGCAGAACCTCTACCGGGACCGACCATCCACCCCTGATCCCTTGCGTACTGTATTATATCTTGAACAATTAAGAAATAGCCAGATAAATTTGCTGTTTTTATTACTTCAAACTCTTTTCTAAATCTATCTCCGTATGTTTTGCGGCTTTCTTCCGTTGTTATAAGCCCTTGACACTTCTCCTGCCACCCTTTTCTGGCTATCTGTGTTAGATACTGTTCTTCCGACTGACCTTCCGGTGTCTCGAATTTAGGAAGTTGCGGATTCATCAATATGTTATAGTATTCGCATCTGTCATAAATTTCGTCAAGATCTTGAAGACCTTTTGGGTCTTCTAGCATTATTTCAGTGGCCTGAGTTTTATCTGGCACAAAAAAGTGAGAGAAATCAAAGAATCTCTTGTTGGGAAAATCTTCACCAGACTGGTACTTTTTTCTTATTTTAGGTAAAGTGGTCTTCATGTCGGAACACAAAAGTATTCTATGTAGATTAGCATCTTCTGGTTCTGTATAGTGTAGGTCTTGAAAACATCTACCCTTGAAGTACCAAATATTTTTTACTGGAGATCCTGGCTCGCTTTTAGCAAGAACAATAAGATTTCTTTTATCGCATATTCTGGATAGCTCACCTCTGTTATAGTCTCCATTTTCATCAATGAGAGATACTATTTCAATAAGATCAAACCAACCACTTTTATTTCTGGCGAACAGGGTAAATGTATCAAATGAACAGCCTATAATTGGCTTGATATTATTATCTACACACGCTTTGTAAAATGAGACTGCGCCTGAGATAGTTTTGTAGTCTGCTATACCGCAGGCGCGAAAACCATTATCTGCGCATTTTTTAGCAAGCTCGCTAGGCTTAGAGTAGCCTTTAAGAAGTGAATAATGAGTGTAATTACACAGTGGGAACCAAGTCATCAATATCCTTTCAAGTTAGTGTTCAATATATTATAGTCGGCAAAAGGTTGTTTCAACAGGTCAATTTAAAAAAAAATCATCTTTTACTTTTATGAGTTCATCGAAATTTGGTATTAGTTTCTTGTATTTTTCATAATCATTTAATTTGGAATCTTTTCCAAGGTATTGGTTATATTCCTCATTAAATATTTTTAATCCCATTTCATCAATAAGTTCTAAGAAATTAGACTTTACATTGCTAGAGAAAAAATCTTCATATTTTACGATTCTTGAAAAATTGTGACTACTAAAAAAATAATCTTTCATAGATTGCAAATTATTAAAACGATGTTGTAAATATGAGAGATTTACCTCATCCCTAATTACAGAAAAAAAATCATCGTTATTAGTCCAAGAGTGCCACTTGTGTTTTTTAGTTTTTTTTAAAAAATTCATAGACATATGCATGGATAAAATCGTATCTATAAAAGATTCTCGATAAAGGAAGATAGAATATTTAACCGACTCATTATTAAGGAGTTTTATGTTTGCGTTTATGTCTAACTGATGAGACAGGTGTTTGATTCCATCATAATCCGGGTTCTTCATAAGATTCGATAAATCTGAAGGTTTAAATAGTTCTTCTTTTGGGAACCAAATTTTTCTATCGCTCAAAAAAGGTTCATAGCAAAAACGAACATTACAGGATTTTTCTATAGCCAGAGTCATAGACGTACTTCCACATCTACCCGTTAGCCCGAAAATAACTATCATTTAATTACCTTGTTTTTAAAGTCATTTATAAAGTAACTTGTTTCAAGCCAGTCTTTATTCATTGTTTTTAAGTATTCATGTGCTTCTAGTATTCTAGAGTCATCTTTTAAAAAAGACCTTACATCTTCTTTTTTTTCCCAGTACAGTGGATAATCTTTACCTAAATATTCTATAGTTGGTTCGTTTTTATTTATAATATGCGGAGTATTTCTTAAAATAGACTCTACTATAGCGTTATTTGCTGAATTGCTTATCATGTGTGTTACTATGACTGATTCTGAAAGTTTTGTATCATACTCTAAGTCGCTTAAATAATCAATATGATTCACTTTGTTGTTTAATATTTTTATTTCTGATAATCTTTTCGTGTGATATTTATTATGAAACTCAATTTTTTTATTTAAAAGGCATTCACATTTCATATCATTAAGATCTAACGAATAAATAAATCCAGTCTGTCTTAAATACCATCCCAGTTGTAGTATGTTTCTATCGTTATTTTTCCATTTTTCATAACTCCATAGTGGAACATTTTTATCGCATGTAAGATATTTTAAAGTAACATATGGAATATTAAGTTCTTCTGACCATTGCTTTCCTAAAAAATCAGAAAGTGTAACGATTAGTTTTAAGTTTTTAATAGATTCCATAAAAGCTGGAATAGTAAGTAATTTTTTAGTCTCTGTGTGCCCTATAATTTCACAATCTTCTAAGCCCGTCTCAAAAGGTTGATGAAAAACACCAATCCAAGGAGACTTGTGAATTACTGGATAACTGCTATACAAGAAATTCTGCTCAACAAAATCTTCTAACAAAATTCCGCCATTTTCTGAATGTAATTCCAGCTTTAGCTCATCAATCAAAACATCCCAACCGGATCTATGTTGATCTTTTCCAATCCTTCTATTCTTTGGGTAGAAATATAAAGATTTTTTATCTTGTTTTATTTCAAATAATTCTGCTTGTTTTTCATTATTACTCCAAGGAAATTTCATTACAAAATTATTAAATGTCTTTTGTGGTTCATCTTGGAATAATAGAATAGGATTGTAATTACCTTTAGATATTCTCTCTAAAACTCTCATTCTATATTCATGCGGTCTTGCGCCATTTATATGAATAAAGCTAGGATTAAAAAAGGGGTCTTTTAATAGATGCCAAAACTCTTTATCAATAAACTCTAAATTAAAGCTATTTGGCAATATTGAATATTCATCTACGAAAACATCAAGAGCAAGTAGATGTTGGTCATAAGTCCAAATACCTGGGTAGAACGGATTTTTAAAAGAGTATTTGTGACTGAGTAGATGTGGTATAAGCATCACACCAGCCTGGGGTTGAATAGTATCGTTATAACTTTTTTTTGTTAAGTAAGCAATATTTTTTCTAGTTTTAATAAATTCTTTATAAAATCGTGCGTCTTTTTTTAATGCTTCTACTTCATTAACAAAACAAATTTTATCTTTTGGTGCTGATTCAAATATATTTTTAGCGTTCTCTGTAACAACTACGTCACAGTCTAAATAAAGTGTTTGAATATATTTTTTTGCAACTTGTTCGACTCTGTATTTGTTTCCAAGTCCCCAGTTTGGAAATTGGTCGCCAGTTAACTCAACATAATCTGCACCGCACTTATTTGCATATTCAATAATTGCAGGTCTTGTTATTTCTAACTGTTCTTCACATTCTTGGTTTCCAGCGATTGTGCATATTGCTATGTCTCTTTTTGGTTCCTGTATTTTATCTGCCCATCCATCAAATATTGCATTTGCCGATTTGTACTTAATATTTCCTTTGGTGGGCGGAAAAGTACGATTTTTATGTGCTTCGTGATATTCTTCTCTTTCCTCTTTTGTTAAAGATTGACACCATTGCCAATTAGGTGGGTTATCAGTCATTTCCTTCTCAAAGACGGGGCAGTACCCCGCCTTTTCGCATTGACACTTTGATAGATCCATTAATTATATAGTCCTAAATCGCCTAGAAAAATCCCAAGAATAAAACTAATTATTCCAACGCCAAACAGGCAACATCCTACTACTATTGGATTATAGCATTCTGATATAGTATATGGTGGAATATCTTCTTGATTTTTCTCTGCTCTATCAAGCGCTTTTATCAGATCTGAATCTGTAAAAAACAAGACTTCTCCTGTGCGATCTAGAATCATCATATTATAATGGCTAGAAGCTGCATTGTGTCTATTCTTGTTTACTACACTATGAAGTGTTGCTGGTTTAATTATTTTTTTTTTCATTATGTTCACCATGCCTTACAAGACCAATATCTAGCCTTCCAACGAGGACCGGGATTAGAACAGTTATGTCTTGCTCTAAAGTTTTTACGGCGACCCGGATCACTTTTTTTAATTTTCATATTAGGATCACCAAAACGAACAATCACAACTTTACCACTTCCATTCTTAACGTAAACGGCGCTCTTTTTTGGTCCACCGGGAGTTTTGAATGGTTTTCCAAGTTTTACTTTTCTCCCTTGGTACTCAGCGGACTGTGTGTAGTCTAACTCTAACTCTGCCTTGCCTACGAACCTTAAAAGCACGCCATCTTTTTTGTAAATACCTTTTCTTTGGTATCTGTAAATACGACCTGTCTTTGGATTTTCATACTCAAAAGCCGCCTCTGCTTTATAGGTATATCCCATCTTTTTCATGCGAAGGTGGTCTTCCATAGTTTTAGCCAAATGTGGTTTTCCAGACTTGTCGTACATTTTATGAGGCTTAAAATCTTCTTTACTTTGTGCTTTTTTCCAAGACTCTGGATCGGGGCGGTCCTTGTCTCCCTTCTTAGCGGGCTTATAGTTTTTGCCCTCTCTTTCTTTTTTCTTGCGAATATTTTCCCATAGGCCGGGACGCTCTGCGGCCCAGTCCCATTCTGTAACTTCTCCGTCGTCCCAGTCTTCGTATTCATGGTCTTCTGGTGCGTAGAAGTTATCTTCTGTTATTTCTTCTGTCATGCCATATGTATTAAAGTAATAAGCAAAGTCACCAGCTTCTATGTAGTCTAGCCCTTCACATGCTTTACCCATGCAAATAGCCGTCCTTTGACCAGAATCTGGATATTCTTTGTTCATTGTAGAATCGCTCATACAACGACTCATAAACTGATTCTTATCTTCGTTTTTATTTTTATCTGGAATTGGCATATTATCTCCTGTAGGGTTGTAATTTAGGGAATATTTTGTATCTAATGTCTTGCCATATAGCGCCAGTAATCACCATAGCCGCCTCATTGTCAGAAGGGTAATGTACGCCTTGCAGACAACGAGCAAATCCAGCATCACCAATTTTGCCAAAAAATTCAGATGAGTGTTCAGGATACACATCTGACAGAATATAAGCAC
>Ga0208767_1000017_pt1 | contig 97690 bp, 94 predicted proteins | sample VirMetDEL_Mar_21_FD_184514 | JGI IMG/M metagenome (GOLD analysis project Ga0208767, IMG submission 184514) | Aqueous microbial communities from the Delaware River and Bay under freshwater to marine salinity gradient to study organic matter... | ecosystem: Environmental > Aquatic > Marine >...
TTTGTGTTCGACTGTATTTGTACAAGCGCTCCGATGCTTCTTGATACATAGTCTCAGGTATGTCCTTGTCGTTGGCTAAGAACCACGACATCTGTTTGAAGAATGGAGCGTCACCTGCATTCGGGCCAATGTTATCCAACTCACCATCCACATGGACTGCGTTGAACTGTCGGATGAGTTCGCTCATCACTGCTGTCGTTACTAATTTCTTGCTTTGCTTTACCATTGTAATCACCTTTGTCTACTATGTTCCTTTATATATCAACCCTCAGTTGCTTGCGTCCTTACCGAACTCCCTGCGCTTGTCTATCTTGCGCTTGACAATGCCGACTTCAGTGTCCTTCTTCACACCCATCCATCCGTTCTTGTAGATTTCAGCGACGGTAGCCACAGCCTCAGCCATGCTCATGTAGATGGCGTAGATGTTGGTCGGTGCTATGTCTGAGATATGGCGAGAGTAAGGATAGCACGAGTCAGCAGGATAGGACATGACTATGTAGACGAACTCCATCAGTAGTCACCTCTGTCATCCAAGTGGTGGTCGCCAATCGAATCCTCATACATGAGAACGTCAGTCACTGAATCCCACTCGGCTCGTATCTGAACCACTGGTGCAAAGTCATCAACAGAGACTGGCTCAGGGTCAGGCTGTGTGAATGCCCACTCAGGAATGTCAGGTTCTCCATCAATGTCAAAGGCATAAGCAGGTATGAGAATCATGTCGGCTTCAGCATCAAAGCATGACATGTGACATACCACTTGGGGAGTCATTGTCTCAGTGTCAATCACGTCGATGAATCCAGTAGCAGAGTATGGCTCACCACAGGTGAGGCAACACATCAGAGGGTTTCCATCGTTATCAGTCGGTTCGGTTATCATGGCATCGGTTTCCATGAAAGGACTGGGAAGTGTTGCTTTATATATCAACCAATCTCAGTCTATTGATTTGTCTCAGAACTACAGCGCTTGCGTACTGTATGTAAGTCAAGACTTACTCAAGGTTACAGAACTTACAGCCGTTGCTTACTGGTGGTGGTGGTGCTGTCCACTCAAGTGCATCATACTCTTCTTGAGTTAGGTCGCTGAGACATGGTGCAACAGGCGCAAAGTCTCTGTCCCTTATCTTGAGCGCCCATGACAGAGCAGTGATGATGTCATCGGTGACATGCTCAAAGGGATGCGTGAGATACTCTTCCTTGCTATCAATCACGAACTGCTCAAGCCTATGCAAAGCATCACCTACGTCTTGGCTGTCAATCAAGTCATGCTCTGTGAGGTCTGTTATCCATGCCACGTTTGCGACCCATTCATCTTCAAGTGTTGGTGCTTCTTCTACCATGAACGTGCTACTGCGTGCCAGTATTAAAGGATTTGAGGATAATGACCAAAGGCATACGCAAGGAGTCTGACTTGTCCGACTTGTCTTGTGTCTTGTTTAGACTAAGATATATTCTGATATTGTCTTGTATAATGTCTGAATAATACAACGGACAACTTAGACAACACCACTACTTCACGTCTATGCGATAGATGTCTATGCAAACTATACGTTCTATGCGTATACTATAGGGGCGTGAAGAAAAGCATGGCTGTATCACAGCAACCGAATCGCAGGTGCGAGGTATATATCAGGAGGCTTAGGGAGTGTGCCTCTCTCGCAGTCGAGACGTATTGAAAATGAATGAGAGGTCACTGATGTTACCACCCGTATGGATAGGATGGAACGAGAGGGGTATCGCATCCCCCCGCCGAAGGCGGGGGCAAGACGGCGCTTAGCCGTCTCCGAGCGAAGCGAGCCGCTGGGCTGGCGTGCGTAACAAGGCTCGGAGGCCAAAAAAAAAGCCCCCCACACGGCCTGAACCGTGTGAGGGGCGACGACTCACACCGTATCAGGTGTGAGGTTGCGACTACAGCGCTACTGCAAGCCTACTCAGAGGGCGCTGAGTGCGTCGATGACGGAAGCCAACTTTGCCTTCTTCATCTTCTTGGCGGAAGCCTTGTCGATGCCGAGAGCAACTGCTTGCTCGACCAACTCAGCCTTGGTGACCTTGGCGGAAACGGTGGACTGAGTGGCTACTGGGGCAGGGGTTGAGGTTGCCTGAGCGTCACGGGTGTCCTGAGCAGTTGGTGCGTCAGTTGCGCCTTGTCGAACATGGGAGAGTGCCATGTCCTTGAGTTCGCCCTTGTTTGCACGAGTGCTCCAGTTCTCATCGACGTTGGTACGAAGGTAAGCGCTGACTGCCTTGCGTCGGCTTGGGAACGGCTTGAGTTCGGTGGTGTCCTTGACGAACACACCGTCAGCATACCACTGCTTGCCACCTGCGACGGCTTCCGCAACACGCTGAGCCTTGCGAGCAGACTTGAGGGTTCGACGGAAGGCGTTGAGTTGCTTGACCACAATCAACTTCTCCTTGTTCGAGTAGACGGATGTGGCAACGAATGCCTTACCGAGAGCCTTGCGACCCATCTTCGATGGCTCACCCATGTCTTTGCAGTCGGTGCGGTCAGCACACAACTCAAGCACATCGACGGCGAAGGTGGTTACCTCAGCGAGTGTGTAGGTCATCGGTTGTTCGGTCATCGGCACACCTTGCGATGCATCGAGGTTGAAGGCAGTGGTGAACGATTGCTTGCGTGACTGCAAGAATGTTCCCACCTCCTTGAGCATGGGGGTCGCTGTGGACTCCCATGTGGCGTTCTGTGTTTGGGCTACGTTAGTTCGGTTTGCGTTTGGCATAACTTTCTCCTCCTTGCGAGAGAACATACTATTCCTTTATATATCAACATCAATGTCCCGCTGGTTACGCAGCAAAGGTAACGTGCGAAGGAGGATGGCAAAGGCCATCCGTATGGGTGGGGTTAAGGGCGCAAGGCTTACGGCATGGCGCTGAAGCATGGAACAGCGTAACGCTCCGCATCAGCAAGAGGCATGGTATAAAGCAACACTGCGTTGCTATATGCTGAGCAGTGCCACGGTCTATAGAGCACCACGCTGAGCGCCATGCTGATGAGCATGAGGCAAGCCCTGCTCGGAGCGCAACGCTCCGTTGGAGCGTGGCGCTCCTCACTACAGGCGAGTTGCTTGTTACGCCGAACCCCTTGCGTGGGAGCGTGAGGCTATGGCTTGCAGTGCCTTGTTACGCCCCTTGTTACGCAGGGCTTAGGCGGAGCGATGTAGTTACGCCCCTTAGTTACGCTTCTTATGACCACGCACAGCGCTCCAGCAAAAAAAAATTTAACAAAAAAATTGACCTCTGCGCTGTCCTTTGATTACCGCATAATTGATAGGTTAGTTACGCATGGGACGAGATATGTCTGACGCTTTTGGCTATGCATTCTCTGTCCTTAAAGCCAACCAAGCGCAGCAAGTTGTAGACCCGTATGGTCATAATGTAAAGACTATTCACCCCGCTATCGCAGGGATGATGCAGCGTCGTGGAACATTCCAACCTGAAGGTCAAAGAATGCATAATCCAAGAAGACCACCAAATTCACACATATACATTGACCCAGTAGAACCACCTGAAGGTTTCCTACAAGGTGGATGGAAGTCAAGCCAGCGCCCTCAGTCTGATTTAACAATGAATGACTACTTTCCTCATGAGTTAGATGCGGGATATGCAACTCCTGAAGAACAGGCAGCAGCGCTTGAAGATATTTTCTATCATAGAGAGCCAAGATTCAAGCCAACAGTTCCCGGTTATGCCCCTGACCCTCATGGTTCGGCATTCGCTAAAGCCATTCAGCCTTCACAACAAGAAGACCCAAACATGCCTAAAGGACGGCGACATCACGCAAACTTAGAGCGTCAGAAAGATATTCACACTGGTTTTCCTTTTGGAATGATACGAGGCCCAATGCGAATGACACGGAGATTTGACCCTCCTTCTGTGCCAGTGCCAAAGGGACATTACCCTCTACCACCGCCTACACCTATGCCTCATCGCCCTATGAATGTCGGCCCAATTTCAACGAGTCGAACCCTACCTCCAAACCCTGCTCAAATGCCTCCCGGTGCTGATGCTCCGAGTAGGCGAGAAGCGGGAGGCGGCGCACCAGTTGCTCCAGCACCACCACGACCTGTGAGCCAAGAGAATCCGTTTGTGCATGACGTGCGCCCTGACATGCCATTATCTGATGACCAAATAGAAATGCTTGCTGACGAGTTCCGCATCCCAATCGAAAAAGCATGGAGTCACTTGCGAAACAGGTGATGAAATGTGTCAGCCTTTAACATCGCTTACAATCTGTTGAAAGCAAAGACTCCTTTTAGACAAAAAGCGTCCGGGCAAGACAGCCACAGAACCCCAACCTCAGATGAGTTGGCTCAATATGCCTCTCTGTGGTCTTTTCCGACAGATGATGGAAAGCCTGATGAGCCAGCAGAAGACGTGCCTCTAAAACAAAAATTGCAGGGCATGGACACTTTTATTGACGATGAAACCTCTTCTGAAAAAGCATCGAGGATGCGTCGGAATTTAATGCCAGCAGAAGACGTGCCTCTAAAAGAAGGGAGAGACGAGCCAATTCGCACAGACAGCGGTGCGTATCGTCATGTAGAAGTTTATCCCAACAGAGCGATAAAATTTGCACAAGACAGGAGCAGGGGTGGTAGGGCTGCTCCTAAGTCCGACATAGCCATATCGCACGCACTTGCATCGCTTGGTTACCCTATCGTGCCTGAATACCCAATGGCACATGACAGAGAGTGGGGTTTAGGGGAAGTATATCCATTAGAGCAAAAAACAATCGACTTGGACATGCGACCATCAATGAAAGACGCTTATGTGGCTCTGTTAAACGACCCTGAAACGGCACGTCGTCTTAACCTCTCTCCTAAAGTGCCACGCACGTCACTCTTAGAGTATCTTGCTCGACCTCACAGGACATACATGGGTGATGAAGAGACACCAGCAATCAATGCAGAACAATCAGAAGCATTAAGAGAAAAATTAACCGAGTTGCGAGACAAACGTGGTCGAGATGTTCAAGCGATGCATGGTGAGTTTGAAGATTACCTACCAAGTGCATTGGATATAACTGATTTGCACGATTACAACATAGGTCGTGACCCTGATGACCCATCAAAATTTGTTACCTTTGACCCGATGTATGGTAGGTCACGACGAATGCAAAGTATAGGTCGAATGCTTCGGGACGCTACCTCAATAAATGATATTGGTATTGGCAACGAAGCCGCATCACAATACGCCCCTGCATACAGAGACTTCTACCGAGCAAAGCATATGAATCCAATGCAGTTTGATAACTTTACTCAACTCTATAGAGACACGGACATATTTGAGCCGTGGGAAAAACAGGCTGAAGAAACAATACATAATCCTAATTTTTACCCTGAAGATATGGTCAGCCAAGACTCATATAACCGACAAAGAGAGCAAAATAGAAGATTGCAAGCAAATGATGACGCTCGATACAAAGAAACAGGTGACTTCTTGAACTTCATCAACGTCCCTGATGAGCAAAGACGGTTGTTTGAATACGACACAGGGTCACACGGCAGACTATATCGAAACATGCTTGAGGGTTTACAAAGTAAAAATTTGAAACCGTATGTTCCACCACAGCAGTTCCGAGACTTCAGAGAAGGTGGCCCAAGCCCAGTTCAAAAAAGTGAAGATACACCCTCTTCGATGCCATACAAATACGATGATGATGTCAGACCTTTGGTTTGGGATGGTAGAAAATTTGTCTATAGAGCCAAGGACGTAGACCCAATGGGTGAAGAAAATCAAGGTTTTGAAACTGGTGGGGCAAACAGATTTGCGCTTGTTGGTCACGACTCTGTTGAAAAATATCCTCATGGTTGGGGTAGAGCCGAAAACAAGAAAGACCTCGCTATCTTTAACGCACTTGCATCGCTTGGTTATCCCATTGTTCCTGAACAACCTATGGCTTTTGACAAAAGCCCTCGATTCTTTCCAACTCGACAAGACAAAACAAAGACGGACATGATTGACAATTATGCACAACATATTTCACATGCTAAAGAAAATTTTGAAGAAGAGCATGGAGAAGAGATGCCTCAAGCATTACAATCACATTACAAACGACAAAACAAAAATCTTCGTGGAGACTTAGATGATTTAAGGCGAGTGTTTGAAAGGAGTCCATTAACACATACGCTCGATATAGGTGACATAAAATTTGGTAACGTAGGATATGACGATAAGGGTAACATGGTTACATTTGACCCATATCTTGGTTCAACATCAAGATTACCTGAATTTGGTCAAATGTTAGACCACATGGCTGCGCCCATACAAGGCACTTCAGGCACACATTATCCAAATCGTGACAGACCTGATTACAGGGGAACTGCCCCCGAAAAAAGAGCAGCAGACCAAGCGTTTCTCTATCAAGGATTCCAAAGAGTGCCTCAAATGCAAAAAGACTCGTTTCGACAACTTTACCATGACCAAGAGCAATTTTCACCGTGGCAAGCCGCTGAACAAAAATTGTTTTCAGACCCTGAAGCGTTTGGAGAGCACGCCCCAACAAAAAGACAAAGAGAGCAAATGATGGGAACGATAGACAGAGACGATGCTGCATACAAACAAACAGGTCGTGCTATTGACTTCTTGACCACACCGCCTGAACAAAAACGTCTGTTTGAGTTTGGAAACAACGCACATGCACAAAGATACCGTAACATGCTAAACTCGTTACAAAGTGAAATAAGACATCCAAACAGTACAACTAATTGGTTACCCCCTGTAGGAGAAACTGATTTTCCTACACCGCAAGAACTTCCCAACGTAGATGAACTTCTTGATAAATTCAGAGAACTTCCACGCAACCAATACACTCCCTAACCGCTATTCTTTTATCAAGCAACACCGTGGGAAGACTGATGACCGCCTTTTCCGATGCGTTTTTTATTCTTAAAAATGAGCACCGTTTCGACCTACTCATAGACTCAGTGCTACGAAAAGGCAAGGCTGAGGATGCCATTGCTCTCCAGCAAATGCGTCAATTTGTTTTGGACAACGAAAACTCACCTGACCCAGCCATGCGCCAAGCGGCTGAAGACATGTATCAAAAACTCACACAGATGATGAGCCAGCGAAGAGGCGTTACCCCAACACCAAAGCCCGAAGGCCCAGTTGGTGAAGGCGCTGAGATGACCGAGATGTCGCAACCTGCTATGCCTCCACAGCACCCAATGAAGAAGGCTTGGGATTCGTTAAGAAAAAATGTAGTCGGAATGGATTATAGCCAAAAAATACCTACTGAATACAATATGCCCCCAGCCGTAGCATCAATGGCACAACGCCCTCAAGTTCCTGAAACAACGCAACATACCACTACCTACCCAGCGCAAGGTTTGTTTAGCCGTTTTAGAGGGCCACAGTCTCAAACCTACAATCGAAGAACTGGTAATACGGTTTTAGGTGGGCCTACAACAATGGATGTTCAAGAAAATGCTCCGAATCCAATGGGGGAGCAATTTGGAGCAGGGCCAGCACCGGGCGCTCAGGTAGAGCGTATGCCTCATCCCGACCCTTATTCAGCATTTACTGGAATATCCACGCCATATACCCTTGCAAATGAGGAGAAAGGTTATCAATTTTGATGTCGCCTCTTAAGCGATATGCTTTTGTTAATGGAGAGCGTGGCTTCGCTTAATGCCGAGTGAAAACTACGACTTTGTGCCGTGGGATTCGCCCGACGATATTGAAAAATTTTTTGCTCCATTATTGACTGGAGCAAAGGCGCTGGGTGGTAAAGTGCTTAGCGCAGGGGCTAAACTTAACACAAAGCGTTTGGCGCTTAGAAACAAGATTGGAGAAAAAATTGTCCCAGCCGCTAAGAATTTAATGACTGGGAAAAAAGAAGGGCCACTTGCCTCAAGCCCAGCAAGTGAGGCTGTTGAGTCGATGCCTTCAGCACCAGCGCCTGAAATGCCTGAGCCTGAGATGCCTGAAACTCCATCAGCGCCTGAGCCAACACAAGAAGCCAGTGGGTTCAATCCAAAGAAGAAAAAGAATCAAGCGATGCAGTTTGCATCGCAGTCGTTGGCAAACAGCCAACAACGCAAGCAAGCACAGGAACAGCGTGCCATTGAAATGGCTCGTCGTGGTTCAGAAGTTGGAAAAGCAGCGCCAATGGATATGGCTTGGCGACTTTTGAAAACTCGTAGCGAAAGCGAAGAAGACAGGATTAAGGGTAAATTTGAGAGGCTTCAAAGAAAAATTGAAAATAGAGACAAAGATGCTATGGAGCAATTAGAAACAAGCCCTGCAAAATCCTATCGAACAGACGCACCACCACAATCTACACTTCCAATGCACCTACCGCTTAATCGTAATCTTCGTGATGCTATACGGAACAGAGATGATATGAAAATTGATAACCGTAATCATACGTTTACAAGACTCATACCTGAAGGCCAAGCAAAAAGAGATTTTAGGGAAGGTTACGAAAAACGTATGCGCCTCTCAGAAGGAGCGCCAACAAAAGTCCGAGTTTTGAGCACAGGTAATGATGGCCGTAGATTTGAATTAGTAGACGATGAAGGTAAAAGGTATGCAAAGGTAAGTGGACATAATCTTCATGACAAAGATACTCGGAGAATCCCTGACGTAACAAACACCATAGTTGGGTTAAACGCACATACTCCTGAAGAACATAGGCGAAGGGGTTACTACACAAATTTACTCGATACCATTCTTCAAAACAAAATAGGCATTCAATCTGATAGTAGAAACGCACATATGTCTCAGCCGTTTCATGAAAAATTTCAACAACGACTACCAACAAACATAATGGCGGGTGGAGCAGAGTATGAAAAGTCAAAAACAATCCAAGAATCAAGAGATAGAACGAGTAACATGTATCGTTACGGCTTTGACCCTGAGTTTGAACAACAGGCTTTGGAAAATATCGACACAACAGGCTGGGGTGACTTGAAACCAATGTTTGGTAGTCAATACCCAATGTTTGGAACTGTAGATAAACCAACATCCTCACTACTAAGCACTGATGTTTCTCCTCGCTCGTCCATACAAGTTCAAGATAACACTGACCCTACAAGTCCCAGTGTTCGCTTTTACAGACAATCACAACTCACTGAGCCAAGATTTGACCCGAATTCTAAGAGCCTCAAAGATTTACAAGAAGAATCTCGTAAGAAGTTAGACGATGAATTTCAAATGAGTCGTGCAGAACTTGAAAGGATGTTTGGGTGATACCATGATGAGTGACTTGTTTTGGAAAAACGTCTTTGATGCGCCTGTTGAGATGAAAAGCGTTAGGTCAGGCTCTGATATACGAGAAAACTGCACGCTTTGTCCAAATCCTAATGCTGTTATTTCAATTCGATACGCTAACCCAACTTTAACAAAAGACTACACACACCATATGTGCATAGACTGCGCCCAACAATATGATGTGCATGGTATGGTGCATCCATCGGCACTTGGAGATGATGATGTAAAATTAGCAAGCGAACTTACACCTTTCGACATAGCATGGGACACTCTTGAAAAGAAACTGTGTCCTGAAGGTAAAGCCGCTGCTAAACGCAAATTCAAAGTTTACCCATCAGCATACGCCAACGGATGGGCGGTGCAATACTGCAAGGGTAAGTTCCGTAAGAAAAAGGGTAAGGTGAAAAAAGCCGAAGAACTCAAAGTTTGCCAAGACTGTGGTACGCAATTTGAACTTAACGCTTCAAGATTTACTGGCCCAAATCCAAATGCGGCATTATGCCCGAACTGTGAATATCACAAAGGGTTTAGCGGTTATTATACAGGGGGCTAAAAGAAATGAAACTCAAAAAGCCTTCATGTTGTTGCGGCGGGACGAAAGATACGCCCTGCGTATGCATGATTGAAGGTAGACAGTGTTCAGCAAAAGCACCAAAGTGTCCTTGTTATCGTTTGATGGACAAGCAAAAGAGCATCAAAAAAATGGTAGGTGTGTTTTGAAATGACAGCCTTTACCACTGCTTGGTCTTTGCTGAAAGGTGACCCCATATTTTCAGTAAAAGATATTCGTGATTTACGAGAGCGAATAAAAAGAGAAAAAGATACTGGAGTTTACGATGTAAACAGAGGTGACACCAATCTTGAACGATTGATGGGTATTTATCCACTGGGACAATCAAGATTTACTCGTGCAGGTATTTTTGACCCTGATGTTCCACATAATGCGGAAAACACAGATAAAAGGTTTAGACAAGGTTACAGACAACGAATGGACACATCGCCTCGCCCAACTCCAACAAAGGTTGTTCGCATTCCTGACTTTTACCAAGACGAATATGGACACGGAATGGCCTATGAACTTCAAGACGAAAAAGGTAACAGATTGTCTCGTCTTGATGCGACGAAGGTAACTCCTGAACAGAATAAATACAATGAATATATAAAAAACGCATTACCAATGTTAATTGGTTTGCATGGGAAAACTCCTAAAGAACACCAGCGAAGAGGTTATTATCAACAACTTCTCAATACAATACTACACGATAACATGAACATTCTTTCAACTTCAAGAAACTCAAACTCGCAGCCGTTTCATAGAAGTTTTCAACGACGTTTACCACCTTCTATAGATTTTGAGCAATTAGACCATCCGATAGATTCAGAGAGAGCAAGATACCTCTATCAAGCCAACCCAATAAAACAATTCAAAGAGAGAGAGAAGTATCAAACAGCGGGTTGGGGTGACTTGCGACCTGACTATGGCGTAGCACCGATATTTGATGAACCTGAAGATGAAAGACTTACAAATATGAAAAGAGATATGGGTCAGGGTTACTCAAAACAGACACGACTCTATGACAAACGCTTTTTGCCTGAACATAACCCTGAACACCCAAATCACTTGCCTCATCGTAACTATTATGAAACAAAAGATGGAGTTCCTTATTCAACGGCTGATGTTCTTGCTGACCCGTATCATTGGGATTATAGCGAACATCCCTATTCACGTTCATTGGGTCATTTATTTGGATGAGGAGGTAAAGAGATGAGTGACCGATGCACATGCCACGACGTTCTCGTTATCAAAGACTTGAACCGATGGTTCAAAGAAAAGTGGGTTGATGTTAGTCGTAAAGACAAAGACGGCAAGCATCCTCCATGCGGTAGAGGCAAAGCAAAGACATCAAGTAAGGGCTATCCAAAGTGTAGACCCAGTGTAAAGGTCAGTGATAAGACTCCAAAAACTTCAGGCTCAATGTCTGAAGGACAAAAGCGTGCGGCGACAAAGCGCAAGCGCAGTAAAAAACAAGGCGTAGGTGGCAAGCCTACAATAGTAAAAATGGTTGGTGTAACAAAATTTGGTCAAATGCAGCAGTGTTACACTTGCGGTAATGTTTTTCCAAATTATAGGATGTTAAACCAACATCAACAACAAATGGGGCATTAAAAAAAGGTGATATGATGAGTGCATTTGATGAAGCATGGGACGTTATTGAAAAAGGAAAAAAGAAGTCGAAGCCGTTTCACGGTTACAATCCAAATCGGCATCATAAGAAAGGTGGACTAAACGCTAAAGGGCGTGCCAAGTTCAAGCGTGAAACTGGTGCAAACCTCAAGCCACCTGTAACCACCAAGCCAAGCAAACTCAAGCCCGGTAGCAAGAGAGCCAAACGTCGTAAGTCATTCTGTGCAAGAATGAGTGGAAGCAAAGGCCCAACAAGCAAGGGTGGTAAACTCACACCAAAAGGTGCAGCACTGAAAAGATGGAATTGTTGATATGAGTCAGTTTTTCAATGAGGCATGGCGCTTGCTTAAAGCGATACCATCGGGGCAGTCTTTTCGTGGAGACATAATGCAACACTTGCCTACTGAATTGAATTACGATGCTTTGCAATCACATTTAGAGCAGAATCCTAATTCTACGCTTGGCGATTTAATGACACCCTATCTTACTGGTGAATTTACTAAACCAACGTCTGAAGTATCTACTAATCCTCGTTCTTATCAAGACGAAAATTTACCTTTCCCCTTGAATGAAAACGAAGCGGCAAGTTTTGTAGGTAATTTTTCCAATCAAGAAGGAGAATATACAGTTCCTCAATCTTATTATCAAAATAATAGAAGTAATGAAGACATTCAAAATCAAAAAATTCTTTCAAACATGATGAGAGTTTTACATGGTAGACTCAGACACGGCCAAACAGGTTTTGAAATGTCTCCGCCGAGAACAGGAGGAAAAGGAGCAAAACTACCAAGTGGTAAAATGGCAAGACATAACATGAGACTTCAAGATTATATGAACACTCCAATATCTGTTCGACAAGCCGAGATGACACCGTTAGCACAGAATCAACAAATGATAACTACAGGCGAACCAATGAACTTAGGCGTTGGTGTGATTCGTAAAGAGCGAAAGTCGCCTGAAGCCAAGCGACATAAGTTGGAGTATGACAAACAATACGAAGCATCTCCTGAACGAGTCAAGTATCGAGAAGAGTTAAACAGAGAACGACGTAGACGTGGGATGTATGGTGACCACTCGCACCGAGACATATCACACACCGAAGGTGGTAAATTGACAGTAGAAGATGAGCACGACAACCGAGCACGACATTTCAAGGACAAAGGGACAAAGCGCCCTCTAACAAAGGGTATCAGAGGCGACCTTGAGTTGCTACGAAATCTGATGAATGGCCCAATGGACGAGCAAGATAAGAAGATTGCACAGGCTCTCCTTACCTCATTAGATGACTTCAAACAAGAGCAGGGTGGCGAAGACAGAAAAGAGTTGATGCACCCTTACCCATTCTAAGTTGTCCGACTTGTCTAATGTCTAATATAGACAAATAATATATTCTTGTAAAATGTATAAACAATACAACGGACAACTCGGACAACACACCCAGTAACCTTTATGGTGACCCTTACAGTGGACAAGTCAGTGGACATTATGGACAACACAGACCATCACGAAGCAGAAATCAGGCTTATGGGGCTAATTTTGGCTCAGAGCACACTTGTCGGAGTAGCCATTGGTATCTTTGACGCTGAAGTTTGGCTAAAGCAAGACAGCGTTTGGATTAACGGATTCACCTATGCTATGGGTGCATTCTTTGTTCAGGGTATTGCTTACTACTTCTTCAAAATGTTCTTTGAACAAAACCTGCAAGAACGAGTCCGACATGGTAACATCGAAAAACAACGAAGTCATCAATACCGTATGATGCAACAACAGTTTGACAGTCGTAGAGCCGACATGGAGATGCGAATGCAAGAAGCACAACTTGAGCGTGAACTACGTTGGATGGAACAAAACCCCGGTAAAATGCCCCCAAGTTGGGGTGTTCAGGGTGGCTCTCCATCTATGGTAGGCTCATTTGACAACAGAGGTGGTGGCTCTTCGGTATTCGATAGTAGTCGTATTCCAACACACGAAGCAAAGGTGCAACAACCATTGACACTCGGTATAGACGAGGAAGTCCCACTCAAGAAAGATGGAACTCCCGACAAGCGTTATCTCAAGAAAGAGTGAGGCGTATGCATGGGTCGTATCTTTCGCACTCCTTCTGATGATGCTACTGAAAGCACGCTTCGTGCTATTCACATAGCCAATACAGTAGATACAACCTACGAAAGAGCGTGGGGTTGGGTAAAAACCGTTCTCGCTTCATTCATTACAGCAATTGTTGTCAGCGGTATCGAGTTTCACAATACAGAATTTAGCGTTTATGAGAACACCGTTGAATGGACTGTTGATAAGTTGGAACGGCTTGTCAATTGGCTCATGTGGTGGGACTGATGGTAGATGCAGGTGGCACAGCCTTAGTAGGCGCAGCGATGTGGGGTCAGAATCTCTACAACTCGTATAAACCACGAAGAGTTGGTGTCTATGGAGCACCAATGGTTGGTAAGACAACGCTTGACCGCTATCTCACCACGCCCGGTGAAATGGAAGAGATACCCGAAGACGAGCGAACAACGCACTCTCGTATTCTCAAGATTGGTAAATTCAAAATGCCAAAGCCAACAAGAAAGAGAGTATCTTGGCAAGGCGAAAAGCGAGTTGTTTATTCAGCAGACATAGGAGGACAAGAGCGTTTTTGGAATCTTTGGATTGAAGATATGGTGACTCGTAAATGCGAGGCCATTGTTTACATGTTCGACCATAGAGCCTTCAAAGGAGGAGATGAAGGGCTTCAGCAAATAGCAGGGTTTCGTTATCTTGTTGATTGCCTCATTGAACGAAACTATCGCTATCGTTCTCTTTGGTCGAGATTCAAGGGAAGAAAGTATCACCCAAAGGTTATCATGCTGGTTGCAAACAAGGCTGACCGCTTCTTTGACGAAACCGCTTCAAAACTTTGGCACGATGGTCGCATAGGTGAACACAAGATATTCGACCCGTTTAGAGACGACTTAATCAGGTTACAGAAAGCAGGTATTCCTACTCGTAGGTCGTTTATGGCAACAAGGATTGGATGGAATGTTGAGAAGACAATGGTGAGCCTACTTACCTCATGACCCAAAAAATGACCCCATAGGTAGCCTTTTCAATAACAATGGTTTCGGTGTAATTATGACAGGCAAGAACTCTTCAACAACACTCGTATCTACTGGTGGCGGTAGTCGTAGTCTTAGAACCACTGTTCCGATGTGGATTGTTGAGCATTTTGGCTTGACCGCTGGTGACAGCGTAGATTGGAAGTTTGTTGTTCAAGAGGGACACATTGTTGTAGTCATGACTCCTACGACTGAGCAGGTCGTGATAGCGTGATGTCATGGAATAGACCTCAACAGAATCTAACTGAAGCCGAACTTGCTATACTCGCCGCACAAGGTAACAATCAACTTACTCAGGCGGCTCTTCAAGAGATGTTGATGGCTCAACAAGGTATGCAAGAGGTTGCCGCTGCTCAAAACATTGAAGTTCCCAAAGTCAATTTTTATCCATCACGTCATGCTGACCCAAAGAAGGCTCGTCGTAAAGACATCAAGCAAGCATACAAACTTCTCCAACCAGCAAAGCGTTCTTGGATAAACCCGTTTCGATGGGCGTTAGGTCGAAAGTATCGTTACAACAAAGATACAGGAACGTGCGTTGTCGATGGGTGCAACTGTGCAAATTTGATTCAACATGATAATCTCTACATGAAAATCAGCGATGAAGAAACAGGTCGCTCTCTATGGGAGATGTATTGGCAAAACCCAGTAACAGGGCAACCTGAAGCATTTATTGCTCAGGACAGAGTTACCAGTGGTAAGAAAATGCGTGGCACATACTGTCCTGAACATATGCATCTTTACCATCTTCTAAACAAGTGGGAGGCCGAAGAGGACAAACAAAACGAGATGAATCCAAATCGTCTTCGTGATAAAGTGAAAAGAGGTGTGTCAATTGTGACAGTTCCTATTTCATCTGTCAAGAAAAACGACCCTACACCAGCCATGCTACAGAAGTATGAACCATTTTTTGCTGAGTTAGAAAGAGATTCAGGTAAAACAAAAGGCATCAATATCCTTCATTATGCGAATCCAGCAACTGGACAGAATGATGTTACGATGGTGGTTTTTGATTTGCGTATCTTCCAAATGGAGTTGCAACAAATGAACATGCCGACACAAGCGTTTCAAGAGTTGCTTAATGTTGAAAATGCTAAAATGCAACAGAACCTTGATGGTGGATTAGGCACTGGGGAGGTCTGATACGATGTTCAACTTTGGTAATCAACAACCTCAGCAAAGCGGATTTAACCTGTCTCAAACAGGTGGAGGCGGTATTAATCAGATAACCACAGGCACTGGTGCTCAAAACGGTTTTTCTCTTGGTGCTCAACAACAACAGCCAAATCCATTCATGAATGGAATGATGGGTAGCATGGGAATGAACCAGCAACAACAAATGATGATGCAAAATGGACAGTTTGCGCCGCCAAGTGAAATGGAACTTTTGTCGGCTTTGCTACAATCACAAAATCCAATTCATCGTTTTATCAGAGATGGTGGGCTTCAAACACTCATAGAGTTGGTTGCCACTACAACCAGTCTTAGTTTGCTTACAATACTAAAGAGTGCCTCATTCTCATTGGATGAAGATACTGGTGTTATGAAACTTGACCCTGCTACACTACCATCTGATTTACAAACACTCAGCGTTGAAAACGTCAGCATGATTCTCAACAACATGACGGCTCAAAGCAATCAAAAATTCCAAGAGGCTGAAATGCAACGTCAGCAAATTATGGCTATGTCGCAACAGTCGATGATGGGCGGTGCTTTGGCGGCGGCTATGGCTGATGAAGGAACGATGCAAAAAGTGGGTAGCGGTATTGGTAGCGTTGCTCGTGGTCTTATCGGACTACCAAGAAACTAAGGTGATACAATGCAATCAAGTGATTATGGAATAAAAATAAGTCAGGCGAGCAGTTCGATTTTTGCTCCAAGCCGAAACATCATTGTTGAAATGATAATGGTTCAGTTTATCTCTGTGATTATCGCTGGTGTGTCTATTTTAATTTTCAAAGGAGATGAAATGAGTAGCGGAGATGTTAGTGTTTTCGTTGTAGGTATCTTCGGAGCACTTATTTTCTTAACCACGCTTTACTCCCGAATCACTCGGTAACCACTCTCCTATTGGACATCCAACCGAGGGTGCAAGGGCTTTAATTTTCATAACGCAACTACAGAGTTTGCAAGTCCCCATTCGTTTTTGCATGTAAGGACAACTGTAGCATTTGTCCAGCCGTTTCATGTATTCTGACGTTGAAACTCTACGACCTTGTAGTGCGTCTTTTGAAGCCTTGAGTAAGTCTTTCCCACGTTTCTTGAGAGGTTGTTTCGGAACTCTCTCGTATGGTGGGAGCATGTCACTACGAAGAGGTTCAGAAGAAAAAGGGTTATGGGTAATGTTGCTTTAAGCGTGTCATGGCGGAGGGTGGTGGTATCACAAAAAGGTCTTGCCCTTTGTGCCAACATCCGAGTCGTGCTGACTTAGAAAAAGGGCTACTGGATGGTGAAATATCACCAAAGCAACTTGACAAAGATATGGGCTGGCGACTCAATACAACAGACCGTCACTTTCGTAACCATATGGGTCAATACCACATGGCATCGAATCCTCAGTGCAAGGTATGCGCTCACGTTGAAAGAGCCGACTTTGAGCGTCGATTCTTTAGTGACGGCGCTGAATCAGAGGCTATTGCTGAAGAACTTGGCATCTCTGAAGCATCGGTATATCATCACATGAAGCATCACTTTCAACCGTTAGTTCAAAGAAGCGCCGCTGCTGAGATAACATTAGTCGTAGGAGAAGAGATAAATGCGCTCAGGTCAAACGTCGAATTGCTCAACCATAAATTGTCTGAACTGCTCAATGAGGGCAGTGTTCATGAAGATGGCTTCGTCAAAGATGCAGTGTCACTGCACAAAGAAGTCAGAGAGTCAATAAAGGACTTGCTGAAGATGAATGAACAATGGAGTCCTACATCTGAGAACAGTCAAGTCAATAACACAATTAACATTCTCAAAGTCGAACTTGGAAAAGAAAGCCCTGACTCATGGGCGAGAATCCGTGAGTCACTATTGGAACACGCAGGTGATATGAATTGATGCCAGTTCCAGTTCCTGACTTATTGCAAATGACGCACCCTGCGTTTACATTCGTAGAGTGTGACCGACCAATTTCTGAAAACGCTGTTCCAGTGTATCTTGATTTTTGCCGTTGTGTCACAAAGCGATTTGAGCACTACGGCGAGTTGGACGTTACACCGCCTGACTTGTTCAAGTTGCTGGCAAAATCGTTTGAGACAGTGTTTGAAGATGACGACCCTGTGACATTTTTCCCTGCTTACGAACTCATTCCTCGTTTGCTTGAAGAGTTTGAGCACACAATTGAGAACATGACACACGCATTCCAAGACAGTCCAAGAGTAGCGTCGTTCTATAGAAAAATGGCGCAAAAGTTGCGACAATGTTTTGAACATCATATCGTGGGGGATAATTCATGACGGAGGGGATGATGGGTCGAACCTCTGACACGAGGATGTATAATCCTCGCTCAGAATCTTCCGAGATGTTCAGGGCGAATCATGAAGATGAGCGCCCACCCAGCGGTGTCGAAGATGCCAAAGACAAGGAAAAGCGCAAGGACAAGAAGCAAGCCAAGCGTGAACGGGAAGAGAAAGAGGACAACAAAATCCGTCACATCAAAGTCCGTAGACATCATCTCGGCATTGATGATGAAAAGCCTGATGAGCCAGTAGAAGAGGAAGAGGAGAAGTTCAAGCCTCGTGGTTCTACTGATAATCCAGCAAATCAAACAATGCCATCAGGTGCTGGTGGTTTCCTTACCAGTCTCGCTATGGGAGCAAAAGGGCCGGGTGCTGCTGGCGGTCAGATGGTTCAGATGTCTGAGCCTATGGCTAATGCTTGGAGTAATTTGTTGAAGCGTGATATGTCAGAAATGACAGATTATGACATAGACCGAGCAAGATTTGCTGGCGATAATCCTGAACTTACAAATGAGCAAAGAAAAAGGGCTATGGATAGAATAACTGAATACTATCGTATGAATCACCCTCCCGCATATCTTCTTGAGGACATGTTTGGTGAACAAGTAGCAGATGCTTATGACCAAGTTAGTGACTACGACCATTCGGATTATTTTGGAGATACAATAGACCCAAATGAAATGTATCAATATATTTTGGAAAATGGTGGCGAAGAGGCGGCTCAAAACTACATTAACTCCTATAAGAATTTTAGAAGTCAGTTTGGTGCTGGCGAAGCCATGCGGGATGAATACCAAAAGTTGAACCCCGGTATTTCAGACATTAAAGAGATGGAAAAAGTTCAAGACCATTTTAATCAACAAGGTAAGTTGGGAGAAGACATACAGAGCATAATGCCTGATAACGAATCTGTTTTCGATGCATTCCCTTACCCCGAAGGGTGGTCATTTATCAATCATCTTGCGCCTCCTTTCACACCCACACCTCAAAGTGAACATAATTTTCAAATGAAATATGCAAGCGAACCAATGGACATCGCTTGGCGACTGCTCAAATCGGACACGATTAAAAAAAAAGAATCGAAGCGTTCCGTAAAGCGACGACGCAAGAAAGAAGGCTACGCTAAATGGCGACCATCTACTGGTCAGTTTGAGAAGCCAAAAGGTGGGGGCGACCCACGAAACATCACGTCAAGACGTTCCAAGAACATCAGTCGTAACTTACCAATGGGACGTAAAACTGGTTTGAATCGTTCTCACCTCTCTGTTGAGTTCTCTCACCGAGGTCTTGCCAGCAAGCAACCTCCATCAAAAGACCCTCAACAATACAGACCCTATCTCGCTTCGCAAGATGCTCGTAAACTCTTGGGCGGTGTAAGAACAGTATACACACCACACATGCGCCACAGCCAGCGCTCGTATATTGCTGGTGACACAGGTGGTGGTCGTTTGACCAACACACTCCAATACCCTCGTGTTCCAAGACCACGACTTCGACCAGTTCGTGCGCCAAGCATCGTACCACCACAACTCAAGCGACCACACTTAGCACGACCTAAGATGCCAAGTATGATTACAATGAGTGAGGACATTCCTCAACACAGTGACATTCTCAAAGCCAATGCATATCAAGCAGCATTGATGCGAATTGCTCTGAAAGAAATTCGTGAATTGATGCGTGAAAAGAAAGACAAGGACAGCAAAAAGAAAGGTAAGGGTGAACCTGACACCGCTGGTGCAGCGAGCACACTACCAAATTATCCAGCCAACAGTCCGAAGCAAACAAATCGAAATCAAGGTGGCACTGAAGATGTAAACAATGAACCACGAGACTTCGGGCTTGACCCCGGCGCTCTTGTTGGTAGAGGGAGTGGACGAGTTTGAATGTTTTAGTTCGTAAATCGCTTCTCCTCAAAGGTGACGGTGTTTACGGTTACTATGCTCATCCTGAAACGGGGCAACTTACTCCGTATCTCAAAACTGCGCCACCTCCTGAAGCAATACACCCTGACCCGAACACGCCTGACGTTCCTGTTTACGCTCACTATGGTGCGGCAAAGCCACACCCATCAGGACACTTTGGTATGGGTGAATTGATTCCCGGTAAATTTGTCAAAGGTAAACACGATGAAATGGTTTACCTTGACCATAATGGAGAATCACATCATCACGGAATTGACGGTGTGATACACGCTATTGGCGAGGCTCTTGAGAAAAACGATATGGATGGTCGAAACCATCCTGAGTTGGGAGAACTTACTGGTCGAAACATTGTTCAGCGTGCCATTGAAATGACAAATGCTGAACATCAAGACAAAAGTGGTTTCCATCATATCCCCGATGTCGATGACATGCAACATCGTAAAATTGTAGCAGCGCCGTATGGTGGTCGGAAACCAACAACACGACCTCATCGTGCTCAAAGTGGGGAATACATTACTGCCTACACCAATCGTGCAAATCGTAACGAAAAAATTGGCGCTATGATTGAGTCCTACGCCGTTCCTTACAATCACAATCTACAGAAAATTCTACTTGAAACACTTGGTATCAAAGACTTGGTTGGTGCTGAGTTCCTTGACAATCCTCACATTGACATCAAAGATTTGCACCCTCGTGGTAGTCGTATTCGTGGTCGAGGTGGTGACGCTATCATCCAAACACCTCAAGGGTTTATGCTACCCGGCACACACATCACCAATGCTCCTCCCGGTGTTACTCATGACGCAGCCCACACTGGAATCCAGTCTTGGGAAGTCATGAATCACACCCCTGATTTTATGCACATGATGGCTGGTCGCCAACAAACAGGGCCAAAAAACTCAATCAACAGTGCAAAAGTTCACATCGCTGAAGCACTAAAGGTCATTGACCCTGATAAAATTCCTGACGTTGATGTGCCAATCAACACGACTCCCGGCACAACTGGTTCTCCTCAATATACAATGATGAATCTTAGAACTGTGTTGCGAAGTCCAGCCAGCACTGACAACATGATTAACGAATTATCACGAACTCCAGCCTTCAACATGTTGTTTGGTCGTATCATTAGCGGTTCAGCGGCAAGACCCGGCATAGGTAAGCGAGCGTTCCAACACATCCTTGAAGCCTTTGGAAAAGACCACGAGGTTGGATTTGACAACATGCGAAGCCATGCTGTGCCGGGTGCTCACTTGGAAACGCTGGATGGACAAAGAACAACACAAGGTATGGGAACTCACGAAAACGCCGCCAAGTTTTACGCTAAGGCTATGCTGAGTGGAGCGCACGATGAGCACGACAGTGCGTTGCGAGCCTATATGCCAAGAGATGCTGAGGGTAACATCGACGCTTCTGTCATTCAAGGACTGGGTTTGAATCTTCAAAGTTATGATACCGTCGAGCAACGTAGACAAGGAACTCAGGCTTTGGCTGATTTACTCAGCGAAGCGTTTGGTCATCAGACCCGCCGCCAGTTGCCTGAGTCACTTCCGACCACTGGATTGTCTTCTCGCTACATGCAATACCCTGAACAACTTATTGAGAATCTACCTGAGCACGTTCCATATCACCATGACGTAGCGCTCGCCCCAGTTGAAAGAGCATCGGTTACAAGACCCGCTGCGACTGCATCAACTGAGCGACCTGCACCACGCCCACAACCTACTCCCACTGAGGTTGCTGCTGCTCCCCCAGCACCTCAACAGATGACTCTACCTCCGTCTGTCCCTCAACGGGGAGCACCCGCTTTCACACCGCAAAGTGCTGAAATGGCAGCGGCACGAAGCCGTGTCGGACAGGCTGACCCAGCATCGCTTCGTAGAATCATAGAAGCCGCTGGTGCAAGAGTGCCTCAAGGACAGGGTATGCAACTTTCACCTCAAGAGCAGCGTTACCAACAACTCATGGGCGACCCACGCCAACGCTTGCTCACCCAATACATGAAGTCTCAATCGACTGAACTCTCTCCGATGGATAGAGTCATGAAGGCTATGGAAGATATGCAATTGGACGATGCTCGCAACGACAGCAAAATCATGAAGCACGCATTGACTCGACCAATCAATGTTGGTGACCGTCGTGGTATGCACTATCTTGCCAAGAGCGTAGACCTCACACCTGTTGATGTTCGCTCAATAGTACATGCCACTGGTGACTGGGAGCGAATTGCAAAGCGACTTAATGTTTCTACTGATGTTGTCAAGGTTGTCAAAGTAAGCGTAGGTGGTGTCTAATGGGCGACGTTTACGTTCTTCGTAAAAGTGTGGGGTTACAACTTCAATCTGCCCCTTTACCGGGGGGTATGAATCTTGTCCAAAATGTAGGTTCATCCAGCGGTGACGCTTCTTATCTTCCCGGTCAAAGTCAAATGTCACAAATGACTCGGACACCAAAAGATGCATCGGGTAATTTTCAATTTCAAGCACCTACTTTCGATAACCAAGGAACTCGTAGATTAGCCGATATTTATGGGACTACTGGTATGAACCAGCGAATGGACTTGAATGAAAAAGTCAGAGATGCCGCCCCTGATTCAGAAGAAGGCTTTAGAAACGCTATGGCTCAGCAAAAAGTGTTTGAAACGGCTGGTCAGGCTGGAGAAGCGGCACATAATAAAAGAGACGCTGACGCAACCGCACTCGGTATTTTAGCAGGGGCGATAGGTCTTGCAAATGCTGGCGCTGCTGGGGCAGATGCGCTTACTGGGATGATGGGCGCTGCTGGACAATATCAAGGAGCATCACAGTTAGTTCAGGGAACAAGCCGTGGTGCTGGAGAGCGAGCAGCGAGACGTGCTGCAAACAAAGTCGGTGTGACTCAACCTCAAGTTGCTCAGCCTACTCCTCAAGTTGCTCCTCCCACACGAAAACCAGTAATGGTCGAGGGCTTAACAGACGGTAGCCAAGTTCCTATCAATAGTGAAGAAGCACGAAACAGGGCTTCGAGAGACACATACAATCCATCAGACGCTGCTCAGGCATTAGGTCATTATGGGGCTGATGCTGAAGGCAAACTTCAACAAACACAACAACAAGCAATGAACTTGATTGGTGTTACGGGTAATCCACTTCAAATGCCATCAAGCCCTACCCCAATCAAGGATGGACAACCTTACTTGAGACTCACTAATTTAGAAGGAGAGCCAATGCAACCACCACCTGCTACTGCTTCGCCAACTCCTGAGCCTCCTCAAATGTCTGATAAAAAGGTAGGTAGCATAATCGCTAATAACACAACTGGTAACAATGAGGAAGCAGAGTTAAACAGTGACGCTGGCAATACAATTCAACAAAGTCTTGAAAGTGCAAAAGCGGGACAAGAAAAGGCTGCGAATGCATCAATGGCATCGGCATCATCAACAAACAAAAAAGATGACCAAAGAAAAATGCTCGTTGGGGTGGTCTGATGGCTAAGCGAGAAGAAGAAGAGCAAATGAAAGAACTCATCGTTGAGATGGACAGAAAGATGTCTCAGCGCTCTTTCAAGTATTTCTTTGAAACAGTGCTGGGTTTTGACTACGCTGACCACCACGCTCAGTGGGATGAGGGCTTGGAAGAGAATCGTTACTATTGTGTCAAAGCGTCTCGTGACCACGGTAAGTCTGTATTCTTCATGTCGTATGCTCTTTGGTTAGCGGCGTTTAATCCCGACAAGCACATCATGATTTTTTCACACTCTCTTGAACAGACGCTGGAGCACATGCGTTTCATTCGTAACAACATCGACGGAGCACCTTGTTTGCACCATCTTAAGCCCGGTGGTATACCGTGGCGAAAGACCTACTTTGAGTTCACCAACGGTAGTCGTATCATGGCAAAGTCGGTTGGTGGAGGAACTCGTGGTTTCCACCCTGACGTTGTTGTATGCGATGATATTCTGTGGGGAACAACAGGTAGTGAGTTGCAACGAGCAGCCGATTGGTTCTACGGTGTATTGCTTCCAGTTCTTCACCACACAGGTAAAATGATGATGGTAGGAACTCCGTTCAGTTACAACGACTTGTATGCTGAGTTGGAAAAGAAAGAGACGTTCCGAGTTGAGACATATCCCGCTATCAATCGAGAGGGTGAACCGCTGTGGCCTCAGCGTTGGAGTCTTGAAGCACTTGAGCAACGACGACTCTCAATGCCAGCGATTCAGTTTACTCGTGAGTATCTCTGTGAGCCAATCCATGACGTAGCCAGTATGTTCCCGATGACGATACTGGAGAAGGCTCGTGACCCTGAGTTGGTTCTTCTTGACCATGCTGAACATGAGTATGATGAAGATGGCAACAGCATGGGTCTGTTCGGTCAGCACTTTATTGGCTGGGACACAGCAATTGCATCGGACAAGAATGCTGACTTTACTGCTATGACTGTTCTACGAACTCTACCTGATGATAACGTCAAACAGATTGTCGGTGTTGTGCATGAGCGTGGTATGAGTTCTGTGGCACAGAAGCGACAAATCATTCTATTGAATCAACGATTCCAACCCGACTTGATTGAACTTGAAGGCAACAACTTCCAGCGTATGTTTGCTATGGAACTCAAGGATATGCGAGAGGATATTCCTATCCGAACCTTCATGACAACCAAGACAAGAAAGGAAAGCCTCTTCATGTCTTTGCTCATGGCTTTTGAACAGGGCCAAATCAAAACACCTTATGGTAATGAAATAAGTAGGCAGTTTACTCACAAGTTAGAAGAGGAATTGAACAGGTTTGGAATGCAAAAGAACGGGAGACTGGAAAGCGTGGGCGTGCATGATGACTTGGCTATGTCGCTGGCGTTGGCAAACTGGGGAACAAAAGAGTTCAAAGGCTCGATTGTTCTCCTCGATGACATCTTGCCGGGTCTTGACAACATTATCACTGGAAAACCGAGTAGAGGGTGGATGATACCATGAAAGAAAAGAAAATGGGTGGAAAGAAACACGGTATGGTGCTGATTATCTCAGTGGGTAAGAAGGGTGACAAAGACCCTATGCACGCCGCTGACCCTGATTCAAAGAAGAAAGGAATCCGCACAAGAGATGACCATTATGGAAAATACGGCACAGCCGATGAAGCATCAGGAAAAGAAGATTTTAGAGAAAAATTAGGTGCAGATGTTGATAGATACGTTGGGGTTAAGTCAATAAAAGATATTCATGAAAAACACGGTGACCCATACGCTGGTATGACTCCTGAACAGGCTGACGAGTTCAATCGTTTGCTTGCAATGCATAACGAGTTTGAAAAATTAAATCAACCTGAACCTGAACCTGAACCTGAAGCAGTGCAAGAATCTGTTCCCGCTAAGACTAAGGAAGAAAATCTTTACGATGCTATCTTTAATGAAATGAAAGCAAAGGCTCTGAAAAAAGCCAGCATTGACGACTTGTTTCAAGAAGCCAGTTCTCTCAGAGAAGCAGGTGATAAAGCAACAGCAAGACAGTTTTCAGATGTAGCCTCCGCTATGCAACGAGCACCAGCACTACGTCAAAGTTTGATTGACCGTTTTGGGACTCAGGCTACCAATGCGTTAGCCATGACTTATCCTGAAATGGCATCAGGTGAAGGTATGGGTGAAATGATGTTCCAAGAAGGTAAAAACAATCCTGACTATATCGAAGCACGTTCAGACCCTTCCTATCTTGGTGAGGGTAGAAAGCCATTTATGAGTGCTATCAGTGCTTTAGCACGAGGTAAACAAAGAGTAAACACTCAAGAGTTGGCTGCTCAAGAAGCACTTCAACGACTTATTGCTGAAGACCCATCAAGATTTTTTGCTGACCGAAGGGTGATGGGTGAGCAAGGTGAGTGATGTAAACCTCTACGAAGTTGGCCCTCGTGATGGTCTGCAAAACATAGAGGAGTTTACACCGACAAATGAAAAAATTGACTTGATACATCGACTCTACGATGTTGGTTTAAAGCAAATGGAGATTACATCATTTGTTCATCCTAAGTATGTTCCAAACATGGCTGACGCTGAAGAAGTGTTTCAGGCTACTCGTGACATTGACAACTTTGCTGTTCTTGTCCCAAATCAAAGAGGTATGGACAGAGCAAAGGCTGCTGGGGCTAAAAAAGTAAATGTCTTTTTTTCAGCATCTGACAGTTTCAATCAAGCCAACTTAGGAAAAAACATGGATGAAATTGTAGGCGAGTTGGACTCAATGCTCCAAGACACTGATACAAAAAATGTCAGAGCATATGTTTCTTGTGCTTTTGGAGCACCCAATGAAAGTGTCAATGAGCGTAAGGTGCTGGAGGCTATGCAAGCGGCTCAGCACATGGGTGATACTGTAGTTCTTTGCGACACGGTTGGTAAGGCACATCCTTCTATTATCTATCGAACTCTTGAGTTGTCGAGGCACATTGATGCTGACATAGCGTTGCATTTGCATCACCGAAAGGACAAGAAAGACAACATGTTTGCTAACATTCAAACTGCTTTGGAATGGGGTATCACTGAATTTGATACCAGCATTGGCGGTTTAGGCGGTTGTCCTTTTGTTCATGGTAGTGGTAGCAATCTTTCAACAAACGACATGGTTCGATTTTTGGACAAGATGGGGCATGAGACTGGATTGGATATTGCTGAACTGAATGAAATTGCAAAAATCTACAGTAAGCCTCTTCTGAGTAGCAAATGGTAAATAGGTCAATAGTGAGGTCAAATTATGTGGGGGTCAGCGTTGATTGAAGATGACTTTGGTGAAGTCGTATCGTTTACGCCTGTTCCTTACGAAGAAGTCAAGCCAATTAAGAAGCAACATCACTTTGCTCCTAATGGAGACGGTTGGTTTGAAGCAACACTCGGTTGCAATGCTGAAACATTGGTAAAGCGTTTGCGAAAAGCACGAAGAGCAAACAAAGACAATCGTGATGAGATTGACAACTTCATCAAAGATGTCCGTATGATTAAGTCTCTTGAAACCGATATGACAATCAATTCACTTTCTTGGGCCGATGGCTATGAAGACATCATCAAGCGGCTCGGTCTTGATGACCGTAAACTCAAGAGTCTACGCAAGTTTGGTGAATCTCGATGTGTTAATCTTGAGCGTGCATGTATGCTATGGGATAACGCTGAACAGACGCTCAAAATGTTGGATGAGCATGAAGATGTTTGGGGAGTTGAAGAGCAACAGGCTTGGGCTGGTGCTATGCGAGACAGAAGCGAGGCTCGTAAAATGTGGTCTTCTACATTACAACCAACGGACAAACTGAAGAAAGCCGAACAAGATTTTCTACAGTTTGCCGCAAAAGAACTGATGGAAAAAGGGCCAATGAAGGTCACAACCATACGCAGTAATTTTTCTGATGCTGGTATGTTAAAGAAAGCACAAACAGACAGAAAACTCACAACACTCATGAACATGTATGGTGAAGATTACGATATTGTCAAAGCACCTCGTCGTGGTGAATATGTTATCATCGCCAGTGACGGTTTGGTAATGAAAGATGTGTGGTCGTATAGCGCTGGTTTTATTGATGCTGATGGCTACATTACAATCACAGAGCGTGGTGAACCTCGTGCTGGTATGATAGCAACTGGTGATAGAGGTAAAGTGCATTGTGAAGATTTGTTCAAGACATTAGAATGCGGTGTTCTCTCTGTTGATAACAAAGTCTACAAAGATTCTCAGAGAAGCCAACATCGTTTACAATTCTACTCAAAGGCTGATTTACGAAAGTTACTTGATGGGGTGTCCCCTCATCTTAAGATGAAGTCTACTCAAGCAAAGGCTGTTTTGGCTTATCTTGACGAGAAAGACAAGACTCGTAAAGAAGAACTCAAACGCTTGGTGCGCTATGAAAACTGGAAAGATGACAGAAAAAAATCTCGTGCTTTGTTAGATGGTTGGGGAATTGACGCAGATACAATCGGTAAATACAGGGAGGGACTATGATGGCTGATGAAGAGAAAGGTATTGTTGGTCGATTCCTTAGCACGTTAGCCAGTCCTTTCAGAAGGAGAACAACACCTCAACCTCAAATGCCATTGTATACCACTGGTATACAAGAGCCAGTCTTAGCGCAAGGTATTACTTTACCAGCGCTGTATGCTGTTTCAAATGAGAATCTTATTCTCAGAACTGTCATCACAAAACTCGGTCAGGAGATATTCCGTAGAGGTTACTTTTGGGAAAAGAAGTTTCGTAAGAAGTGCGTTGAATGTGAAGAAGAGTATCAACACGAGGTTACTGAATGCACATCCTGTGGTGGGGAGGTTCGTGACCCTGACCCTGAACAAGTCGTATACGGTAAATGGTTGTTGCAACAAGAGAACTCTATGGAACAAAGTTTCATGCAAGTTCTTAGTGAAATTGAACGTGACCTCAACATTGTGGACGATGCGTTTCTTCTGATGATTAAGGAGTATTACGTCGATGAAAAAACTGGAGAAGTGCAGTTTTACAGAATCAAAGAATTGATTCGTGGTGACCCTATCTTCATGAGAATTATCGCTGATAAACGTGGTGTCCGTGGTGGTCGATACAAAATTTGTCGTATTCATCGTGACCAAGTTGCTTATCCCGGTCAAGAGCCAAAGTGCCAAGTCTGTGGCTCTCGTTTGGTCGATGCTCACTATGTCAATATGGCAGGTTCAGGTAAGAATCAATACTTCATGAAAGGCGAGGTGCTTCACCTTTCAAAATATAATCCCGGTAAATTGTATGGTCGTGCTCCTGTCAATACACTTTGGCGACAGGCCATGACGCTGACCGCTATGGACAATTACATCTACACAGCCTATCAGAAGCGTAGAATCCCAAAAGGTATTGTGAGTGTCACCACTGACAACCTTGAATCAATGAAATCGTTTTGGAAGGGTGTTGATGAAAAGATGGAGCGTGACCCTCACTACATTCCGAAAGTTGGTATTGAGTCAGCATCGGGTCGTGGTGGTGTCAATTGGATTAAGTTCATGGACACACTTGAAGAGATGCAATACATCGCTGTGCGTGATGAAATACGAAACCGCATCGCTGCTTTCTATGGTGTCTCTTCTATCTTTATGATTGACAACGGTAAGGCTGGTGGTTTAAACAACGAAGGTCTACAGATTCTTGTAACAAACCGAGCAGTGGAGTATGGACAGAAGGTGTATACTGAAGTTCTGTTCCCTCGTATGCTCAAAGAGTTGGATGTCACAGATTGGAAACTCACACTTTATCCAAACGAAGAAGAAGATGAAATCACAAGACTGCGCCGTGACGAGATGGAAGTTAATCTTGCTCAGCGTATGGCTATGCTTGGTTACAAACCTGAACTGATGGAAGAGGGTGAACGTGACATTCGCTTCATTTATCGAAAGCAAGAGGAGCAACAAGGCGCTCAACCACCAGCAGGTGGAATGCCACCGGGCGGTGGAGGTATGCCGCCGGGCGGAGGTATGCCACCAAGACAAGGCATGCCACCAATGCAAGGCGGTATGCCTCCTCAGATGATGCAAGGTGGTCGAATGCCTCCTCAGATGATGCCTCCATCTCAGCCCGGTGGTGAAGGCATGGGAATACGAACTCCACGCTCACCAGCAAGACCTCAGCAAAGGGGTAGCCCCGGCGCTGGTGCTCCTGTAACCAGTGTTCAACAACGAGGTTTGCAACCAACCCTCCCTCAGCAAAATGCATCGAGATTACAGAACAGTAGAAGGTTGAGAGGACAGTAACACTATTTAGGGTGGTATCACTACGATTACAGTAGAGGCGAGATTATGGACTTAATCAAAATGAATCCTATGGCACGAAAACTAACTGTTCACACAGATGCTTTTAACAAAGCATTGGAGAGCAGTGACCCGTTTGCCGCACAACAGCATCTCAATGAAATTCTAAAGTTTGCTGGATATTTGAACGATGATATTCATTCGGCTATCAAGAAAGCGGAAAACGCAGTTGCAGTTGTCGCACCCGGCGAATCGACTTTGATGAAGATGAACGAAACTGGAGAGCGCCTCAACTCTGTTCAACGAAGCGACGTGCTACCCGGCACAATTATCTCAGGTCGAGTAGGTCGTGGGTTCACAAAGCACACTGGCACGTTTGGTCGTTACGTTCAATGAAGGTGATTAAATGTCCGAAGAATCCACTGCTGAGCGTTTGATGAATGCTCTGATTACAAAAATGGAAAACATGGATAGCGACCTTCAGGTTTTGAAAACAGAAAACATACAACTCAAACAGGCTTTGAGCGACCCTATTTCAATGCTAAGAAAAGCAGGGTTTGTAGCCACCATGACACCGCTAAGCCAAGATGTCGCTACTGACGCATTCAGAGGAGACATCGGTGTAGGAACGTCTGATGACTCTGCTTTGCTAAAGAGTCAGAGCGAATACACAAACAACGAGATTCACTTGATGTCTTGGGAGGAAATTCATGAAATGGCCGAACAAGCAAAATCAACCGAGGTGACACAATGAAGCCAATTGCATCCCCAATGAGCCGACAAGCATTTGACCTAATGAACAAAGCCCAATTTATGATTGAGCGTATTGAAACTCTTGAAAAGGCAAAATGTGATTGCCCTGCTGGTAAGTGCGATTGTAAGGATTGTCCTGAGTGTGGTAAGAAAATGACCAAGATGGGAACTTGTAAAGGCAGTTGTAATGCTATGGAAAAGGGTATTGAAATGGTCGAGCACGATGGTAAGAAAGTGCCAAAGTTTGCTGCTGACGGAAAAGGCGCAAAGGACATGAAGACAAAAGCCAACACATTCACAATTGCTGACGCTCAAAAGAGAAACATGGGTGAAGCCCCCGAACCACGACAACCACGAAGTTTCCCTAATAATCCTGACATGTCTCCAATGGGTGAAATGCCTATGCGAGAAGATACTGGTGAAAGTGATTTCAGAATGAACGAAGGCCCACCTCGACAGCAAAAGCGTGGTGAAAGGCGTGGTGTTGCAATCAAGCGACCCGGCTTCCGAAGCAACGAGCAAATGCCTTTGAGTGATAAAAGCCCAAGAGTGCAAGTTGAAAAAGCAGTTGCTGAAGGCTCTCAACCCGGCTTTACTACATCGTATGACTCCTCTCCAATGGGTGTCATGTTTATGTCTGAAACTGGTGGTCAGACAAGAAACGCTTACTACACAACCAATCAATATCCATACAACGCTGAAGACGTTGCCAACAAAGGCGCTACATCAGTGCAAGTCAGTCTTGACAAGTTGGCCTCTATGTTGAACCCACACGAAGGTGGCGGAGTAAGTCGTCTTGACAACAACGGGGTTCTCAGCAACAGCCCCTATTGAGGGGGTTTTTGATTGATTGAAACGCCATCCGATTGGTATTACAGAAGTCGTAACGAACTTCTCAAGTCAATCATAGATGGTATCAACATCCCTAATGCTGTTGGAGACTTTCACTTTGCTAAGATGAATTTAGAAAATCATGGCATTCATATTGATGCGACACCTATGGATGAAATCTGTGATTCGTTGCTCAAGCAAGCCAAGAAAAAGCGACACCGATTCGATAAGAAACAAAAGGGTGTGTTCAGTTTTGAACGAGGCGCAGAGATGCGAATTGGTAATCATCCGTGGCAAGGACGTATGAGAGAGCGCCCCTTGTTTGATTTGGCCTCTTCGTTCCCTCATGCTGAGTTCGCTCAGGGGCAACATTATCCTGAGTCGCATCCTCATCATAAAAACCATCATCCTCTACGTCAGAAGCACGCCATAACTGGTAGGTCAAAAATGACAGAAAAGTTACGACGCTTCTACTTAGCATCTGAGCCGAGTGGTGATAGTTTGGCTAAACTATACAAGGAAGCCGAAAAAGGCAAAGAAAGTTATGAGCAAAAGCAAAACAACTTGTCGGTAATTGGTAAGACAAAGTTCGATAACGCAATAGGTAAGGATGTTAAGCACTACAATCATCTTGGGCCTTTGAAAGACAACTATGCTTACGACTTTTATCTCCGAGACTTTGAACGATGGAAAAAAGAAAACCCAGCAGCCGTCAATGAAATGATGGACAAATACCCCATACCCGCTGAGCACGAGCACGCTCTACAATTGATGCACTTTGAAGATGCTGCTGACAGATGGGAAGGCGACCAGTATCACAGTGAGATGTATGACCCAAAGGAGGGTATGACAGAACAAGAGATTCAAGACCATCTTTACAGCGGTGCGAGCGAGGCTGACCTTGAGGCAAAACCGCTTAGAGAAGCACTTGGGTATGAGGGCTATCTCTACGGTTTGGAATTTTTATCTCCGCTTGAAAGACAGAAAGTTATCGACCACATCCACGAAAAAGGCACAGATGCTCACGATGTTCAAAACATTGACTTGGGCGGTGGTGTGAACATTAGCGCTGGGCGTATCAAACGAAACCTCGCTCAGCGATTTACTGGTGAGTTTGACCACTACATGCGACCACAGCACATTCATGGTGCGAATGTTAGGAGACACTACGAAACAATTGATGACATTCCAAACGGAGAACAGAGATTCGTTAATCAATCCTTGATACAGGCGATGCAAGACATCCCTTTTGATAGCGATAACGAGTCTACAACATCTGTTTATGACAACCTTCTTGCTGAATACAATGAACTTCTTACTGAGCACAAGGATGCTCTTGATGTTGGTGCATTTGAAAAACCACCTGATGAAGATGAAGATTTCATCAACCAACTACCAGTTAGAGCGATGCGACAAGGTGCAAAAATCCACGAAGGTGCAAAGGCACACCCAGTTCATCATGGTGAGGGTATTCTTCAAGAGTTGAAGGTGCTTGATGAAAAAGAGCAAAATTTTGTAGATGTAAAAACAATGCTGGCTCTTATGGGTTACAATGAAGACATGACTGAAATGGACTCACACCCTCTACTACTTGGGTATGAAGGGCCACTTGTTTCTCAGACTAAAATCAAGCAAATCATAGATAGAGCAAAAGAGTTGGCTAAGGAAAACAAGGAACAGAAGCCAGTTCGTAATCATGATTGGTTTCATCATGGAGGCTCAAACGGTTACGACATCACTGATATTCCAGTAGATGAAAGAGAACATTACCTCACAGACAATATGGGTAACATCATTGGGCTTGGTGCTCACTTTGCTGATGAGTTTCATCATCAAGGTGGTATGGGTAGAAACGTCTTGCATTATTTGGAGATGATACATGACTCCTTACCAAAAGACGCTCAGGGTTTTTCCGTCATCGGTAAAGTTGAGGGTAATGAGTTTCTTCCTAATCCAAAAACAATAGGGCTTTGGGGTCGATACGTTCCTTCTCTGTATTCAAAACTCATAAAAGAACACATTGGAGGACATGGTATCTCTTCTCTGTGGGATTCTTCAAATCATATTCATCGTAAACCAAGAAACAACAAGAACATGCCCTTTCGACAAGCATCTTCTTTGAACGGAGAATACGCAAATGCAATTCGTTACATGACCAAAAACGAAAGACAGATTGCCTACAACGGCCCTGCTTGGAATGTCCATCAAGATGGTTCAAACCACTTTACCTCAAATCCAATCAACGCCATAGGTGGTATGGGTATGCAACTCACACAATCGCATGTAAACTCAGTAAAATCCCATCGTAACGCAACAATGGGTGGTCGTCTTCATCCTCCACACGAGCCTATGAAGAAGAATCGTCGTCTTAGCCGAAGCAATTTACCTGCTAATGCAAGGCTGAGTCATAATGAAAATAGCAAAGAACTGTTCCGTATTCATCAAGGACATAAGACAAAGAAAGATGATGTAAGAGGAATGCTAACTGAATCACAACGAAATACTGTTCAAGAATTGGATGATGAGTATGATGATATTAGCATCGCTATAGAAGGTATGGAACAGGGTAGCGATGAATACGCACAAGCCAACGCACGACTGCATGAAATAGAGGCTGAAATTGATGACATCCACGCACTGGCCCAGCCTGATTTTGTTAATCAGTTTGAACATGTATCAAATCATTCAGAAATAAAAGACGAAACCGACCTAAATGCTATTTTGGCTATGGCTCAGAAAATAAAACCTGAATATGAAAAAGCCGACCCTGATGCTTTCAACCCTGAGTTCCCTGACAAGTTTATAGCGAATACTTCTCGTTTGTTCAAGGATGCTAACCTTGCTTTGTTGCGATTACCTCATGAGACGCATGGCTTAGAAACACATGGCTATGGTGAAACCATGAAAGAGCAAAAAAGCGCCAGTGAATTGCTTTCTCAAGGTGAAGATGTTGTATCGCCTCATCACACTATAGCAAGCGTTTTGGGCGCTGCTGGTAAAGAAATTCTACCTACACACTCTCCTGAAAAAGTTCGCTCTCTTCTTAATTTACCAAACGATGATGCTCACAATCACATGATTACAAGATTGCTTGAGGGTATGGATGCGCCTGTCAAAGTTCTACGACATGGTGATTTGTTAGGCTCAGGTGTTAGTTTTGCTGGTGAGGAAACAAATGACATGTTTACCACTGACGACCATCATGGGACTATAGATGCCATGTTCAATAACCACAAAAGAACACGCACGCCAGCAAAAGAAGATGGGACTAAACATAATATCGAAAATAAGCAGTTTGCACAAAAATTCAGAAAAGAATATGGTGGTCATCTTGAATTTATGGAACAATTATTCAATCCAAGACAACAAAATTCATATCAAACTCATGGCTTATCTCGTGTGCAATTAACTGATTTTGCCGATGAAAGATACAAAAGAGGAAAGAAGGGGTTTATGGCTACTGGAAGTTTGAAGGGTTTCGCTGGTGGTCTAAACGAAGCCAAGAGTAGAGTTCACGACCTTATTGTATTCGACCCAACAAAAGCAAAGACGATGGAGAAGGTAGTAGCACCCTCTACGAAAGTCAAAGAGGCAAACTTTGGTATGTTCCCAATTCACCCCGCTGTGGGTGGTCGAGGTGTTAGTGTCCAAGATATGTTTGTGTCAGGCACAATGGACAGCGGTTACGCACAATTGCATCCATCTGTTGGTGCTGAGTTCCCCGGTAACAAAACCATTATGGTAGGCACAAACACAGAGCCTGAGTATTTGCACAGCATTCCTGAAGAGTTAATGACTGCTGTTCATGGTCAAGATGCAGTTCAACAAGTATTGTCATCAGGCTATCAAGTTCCTGTCGCCACTACCAACATGAATCGTCCTGACATCACTGGTCTACCTCCAAACATTGACGCTATGAACATCTCGACAAGCGACCCATCTGAAACACTGATGGTGCTGATGAATCCTGATGCTTTATTGAAAGAAGACAAGGCTCGTCCTCCTCCTATTCTACCGATGCATCGTATCTTCAGTCTCAAAGATTTTGAAGCACTACGAGGATTCAGCGGTGATTGGGTTGTCTCAGCATTCTACGATGGTGAGCGTATGATAATCATGCGAAAGGGGAATCGCTTTACTGCTTACGACGGTGACAACAACGCAGTGCCAATAAGCGAAGAAAACAAAGCAAGTCTCAAAAAACTGACTGAGAAGAACTACATTATCGACGCAGTGCAAATGAAAGACAACATCCACATCATTGACCTGCTTGACTACGATGACACAAATGTGTCAGATATGACAGTAAGAGAGCGACTCAAAATTCTAAGGGGTCAGTTCGACAGTCACGATAACGTCTTAGTTCCCGGCCCTTATGATACTCGCATTACAGAAGATGGTGGGCTTCAAGCCACAGTAGAAAGTCTACAGGAAGAACACAAACAACTGCTGCTCCGTGATGGTAACTCAACTTACATGCGAGGAGAGCGTAGACATCCAAAGTGGTTCTTGCTTCGTAAGAACAAGAATGTCAGTTTCATTATCTTGGATGCACGAGGTAAAGGGCCATACACCTATCGTTTAGGAGCAGGGCCACTCGACTCAGAAGGCTTTGGTAATCGAGGTGTTGATTATGATGGTAAGCAGTATCTCGATGTTGGGACTATCAAAAGTCCCAAGCCATTCAAAGAAGGTGATACGGTTTCCATATCTGTATCGGGTGTTAAAAAGCGGAATCGAAACGGCAAAACAATCTACGATGTAACCTCTTCAAAGATAGTAGGAGAGGCTGATGCTGAAAGTCCAGCGAGTCTTGAGACGCTATCTCTACTGGCAAAATCTCACCCAGTTATTCCAGTTCCATACGATATTACTCTCAAAGATGACAGAATATCCATTGTTTTTGATGGCTTAGACGAAGTTGTTTACAAGGCAGAATCCAGTCATACTGGGAATTGGGCGCACTCACCACACTCTGTTATGGGTGAGTTGAGCCAGTCTGACTACACGCTTCAACTGGCTGAAAGCGTTAGACCGCTATGGAATCAGGCTGTGTCGTTGATGCTCAAAGGAGTCGATAAGAAGGATGATACTGTGGTTGAAGAGATTATTCCTGACAAGACATATCACTCCATGCATTCTGAAAAAGACAGAAGGCACAGCGAAAAACAATCGGCTGGTATCATTGATGCCGATGATGAAATGAACATCATGAAGCCCAGTATGAAAACAATGCTCAAGACAATAACTCGTATCGCTGATTTGACAGAACGGCTTGATAGTCTACAAAAAGAGAAGATGACTGGTGGTGCGAGTAGAGGTGGTTTAGGAATTGATGTTGGTAGTGCCATTGAATCACCACGAGGGCCAACCAGTCTGACCAGCGAAGAAAGTGTCCCCGACTGGGACATGATTGAGCGCCCGACAGAGGATTCGGAAAAAGAATACGAGCATGTGCGTAACAAACGCTTAGAGCGAAAAAAACGCAAGCAGCACAGCGATTTAGACGATGAGGATGAAGAAGAGTGATGCCGCTTTATTTATGTAGGTGAACAAACACAGGAGTAGATAGTGTGTTGCGAACTCAACGGAGAAATGGTATCGAACTCCTCAAAGGGGTCAATGACCTCATTGTGGCAGGGTATGCTTCAGTTGAACTCGTAGACAAGCAAGGAGATTTAATTACAAGGGCTGCATTGAAAGACGCTTTCAAAAAATTCATGTCAGACCCAAAGTATCGAAACGTCCAATTAGCACATTCAAATATACAAGTAGGAGAAGTAATTTCAAATTATACAGATAATCAAGGGAGGTTGTGGAAAAGCGAAGTAGACGATGCTGGAATGTTTGTTGTAGTAAAATTAAGAAACGACATCGAGAAGGCACGAGAAGTAGCAAGTGAAATCCGAAAAGGAAACCTAACAGGATTCAGCATCGGAGGACAAGCATTCAAGCGAGTAAACAAAAGCGACAAATCCCACGGCTCATATCAAGAAATATCAAAACTGGAATTACACGAAATCACAATATGCGAAAAAGGAATTAACCCCGAAGCCACATTCAACATACTAAAGGAAGACAAAAACAAGGTGAACAAAATGACCGACGATGTAATGGAACAAATGAACGATGTATTGACCCGACTTGAGGGACGACTTGACTCTATGGAGAAAGGAGAACTACCTCAAGCCTTGAAAGACGCTCAGAAGAAAAAGAAAGAAGAATCTGACGACGACGACAAGGACATGGAAAAGAAGGGTAACTACATGGAAGACAAAGAAGACAAGAAAGATGAGAAGAAAGACGACAAGATGAAGTCTGAGTTCTCTGACGTTATTACTTCTGAATATCTCGACTGGATGGAAAACACTCTCAAATCCGCTGGAGTAGACACTGGCGCTGCTCGTGCTCACTTTGATACAGTAGCAAAAGCAAACCTCGGCTCTACCCCTGAAGCAATTGGCGATGGTGCTGATTACTTTGCTGGACAAGTCAAGGGTCGTGCTCAAGAAGGAGGCAACCCATCTACCAACGCTATCCAGCGTGCTGGACTAAGCGGTGGTGGAAGCATCGAAAAGTCTGACTTCATTACTGGTCATGACATCGACGCTCATCGAATCGAAGAGGCATACGGAATCTTCAAGGCTGCAAAGCAAGAAGAAGAGTTCCGCAAGTCCCTTGAACAAAACTTTGAAGGTCGCTACGCCCAAGAATCCGCTGCTGAAATCGCAAAGGCTCAAGCAGCAGACTTCGACGCTCGTGGGCCTCTTGGTGAGGTCATGAAGGCTCTTGGAGCACTCAATGAGCGAATCGACACTCTTTCCAGTGGCGTTGGCGAAACAATCGCTAAGTCAGCCACCCCAACCGTTGAAGTGCCAAGCACACAAGACTTGGCAAACATGAGTTGGGACGAAGTTCACCAACTCGCTGGAGGACTATACCGCAGTGAGTGAGGACTCATACAATAACAACAAAAATAGGAGATGAACAATATGGCACGAAACTATGTAAGGACAGTAACAGATATGGAGCGATACTACTACGGAGCAGGTAACTCAATGGGTTACACATACACTGGTAGCGAACTTCTCAAAGCCGACTCACCAATGCTAAGCACCACCGCTGGAACATACCAAGCAATCTATGGTCGCAAGGTTTGGTCACAACTCAACCAAGAATTTAACGCATTCTCGATTCTACCAAAGAAACCGTGGGAGCGAAGTGGATGGCGAGTCATCACCGACAAGCCAAACTCAGGCACAGTTCACGGCGGTATCGCTGAGAACGGCACACTACCTGAGACTGTTAAGCCAGTCTTCCAGCACGTTGCTGCAAAGCCAAAGACTATTGCTCACTCATTCGATGTAAGCGAAGTCGCTGTCTTCCTTGCTGACAAGGATGACGGACTCGGTGACATGCGCTCAGTTCTCAAAGAAGAAATGGGTAAGCACCACGCTGAGATGGTAAACAAGATGCTCTTGACTGACTGTTCTACAACAGCAGGTAACAACTTTGAGTCTCTTGACCGTATCACTGCTGCTGAAGCAAGCAACGGTGCTGGTTCAGCAACGACTTTGAAAACCACATCAGGTGACAACCACGCTGACGACGGTGACCTTGACATCTACAGCATTGACCGCCGAACCAATTCGTGGTCAAGTGCTGAGGTAAACTGCGCTACTGATACTACTGCTGGTAACAAGCGTGTTCTTTCACTCGACCACCTCGACACCACATTCCAACAAGTTTGGGAACGTGGTGGTAACCCGAAGGTCATCCTAACTGGATATGACACTTTGATGCGTCTACAACAACTCCTCCAAGCGCAACAGCGTTTCATGGAAGAGAAGCGTGTTACCCCTACCTACAACGGTGTAAAGGGTGTTCCGGGTATCGAAGCAGGTTTCATTGTTGCAACTTACAACGGTGTCCCAATCATTCCTTCTAAGGACGTTGTAAAGACAGACGGACTAAGCCGTATGTATCTCTTGGACACTGACTACATGTATTTCAGCACAGCAATCCCTACTCAATACTTTGAGTCAGGTATCGAAACTGGTGACCCATTCGCAATCAACCGCCTCGGTCAAGAAGGACTTTACCGAACAATGGGTGAGATTTGGACAACTTTCTTTGGAGCACAAGCAAGCATTCGTGACTTGAAGTGAGGACACAAAACACAAAAATATGGAGATGATGAAAAATGGCAGAACAATTAACAGCAACAGCAGCAGGTGGCACACTAACAGCAGCAGTTACAGGGGCATGGGAACTACGAGCAGGGTCGCACGACACGACTGATTACTTGGCTCGTGGCGGAACTTACCCCGGTAACATTGACTCGTTTGCACCTCTAAACGGTGATGACACCACTTCAGGAGATGCAGCAAACGGTTACACACCAGCACCAAAGATGGCAATTATCACTTGTGCAAATATCGCTGATTCCAACACAGTGGAACTTGGTGGAGGCATTAGTGCAATCACAGGTGCATTCCTTACAACCTTCACAGCAAACAACGGTCAAACCGCTGGACTTTCCTTTAGCGGTAACACCGTTACCTTTGAAGCAACAGGCGCAGTGACCAGTGGACAATTACTCGTGTTTTACTCTTGAGGTGAGGTAACTTGCCTACGGTAACCTACATGGGTCGTTCTTGGTCTACAAGGAACATTGACGGCAACTATCCTGATTTCAAAAAGGGCGTTCCCCTTGAAGTCACGACAGCATGGCTTGACAAGTGGGGTCATCGTCTTAGCGATGATTTCATTATCGAAGGCTATGAATCAGTTGATGAAGGAAACGACGACATCCCTGATGCTGGTTGGAAGCGTGGCGACATCGTAGAATGGCTCGCTAAGTATGACATCAAGCCAAAGGGCTATGCAACAAAAACTACTCTACTTGAACTCGTTGAGACTGTTATGAGTCCTGATGGTGTTCAAGAGACAGAGGCACTGATTGAAGAGAGTGCCGAAGAAGAAACAACAGGAGATGAATAAATATGGCAGTAACTATTGACCCACGACCAACCTACTTTGGTGACCGAATAATTGTAACAGGCAGTTACACAGCAGCAGCAGCAGTATCAATTAACCTTTCAAGCCTCATGGCTACTATTGATGCTGTTATTGTAAACCCCGCAACTGTTTCACTTACCAATGTCTCGATTACTGACGACGGCGATAACAACGATACACTCGTAGGTGTATCTTTGGGAGATGTAGCAACTTTTTCAGATACTACAATCACCATCAATAAAGCAAGTGGAGCAGCAGGTAACACTGCTGCTGGAACATTCTTGGCAATTGGTCGTCGCTCTTGAGGTGACGGCAAATGGCGAAAACAGTATCAATTCTTGGGCCTTTTCCGCCAAAGGATTTGCAAGATGATACACAAAAGACTGCAATAGAGACAGCAATTAGCGATGCTATTGCTTCTAACACCTGTGTATCATGTGACCCTCATCTTGTTCTTGGTAACATTTACATATTTGTCACTACCAGTTGAGCGTGAGGAGTATGTATGTCGTTGAAGGAACAAGAGATTGACCTTTCAGACATCGAGCGTTTACAGAAGCAAGGCATTCGTTCTGACGCTCAGACACTTCTTGGTAAGGTCATTGACGAAGAAAACCCACTGAGGGGCATTACTTCGCAACAACGTAAGCGTAACCTTGAGGCCAGCGACGTTCTCAACATTGGTTCAGGCACTCGATGCCAACACTGTGGTATGCTTCACTTCCTATGGCGAGAAACATGTGGTGCTTGTAACAAGCCTATGGAATACAATCTTGCTTCCATTGATGAGGAGGCAAGAGCATGACCCGTTGTAAACTCCTTGATGAATGGTTTGATGCTAAGTCGAAAGAAGTCGATGACGCTGAAGAGAAAACCAAGAAGTGCTTTGTAACGGGGGATAAAAAATGCCAATAGTATTTAATCCCGGTGAGGCTGAAACACGACCACTTGACCCTTCGGCTATTGTCTATACTACTGCACAGAAGGTCGCTGATTTTCTTTCAATAGGCCCACAGGAAGCCGTTTTAGTCAGCGCTGACAGCACTACTACTGCCGTTTTTGTTACTGGTGCTGACTACAGAACCATTGGCTTTGAGAAGGGCGATACCATTCTTATCTACTCAGATGCTGACCCACTTGGTATTGAGAGAGTCATTACAACAATAGACACAAGCGCAAGTGGTGTTCAACTCAACTTCTCCGACACAATCACTGCCTCTGATTATCAAGCGGCTGACAACACCTATGTTCAAAACACAGCATCGTTTACCAACGGTAAAACTCGTGGTATGAAGAAGTCAGTTGTAGAGGCTCGTATCAAAGAAGCACAGGACAAGATTGACAACCTTACACACAACGCTTGGCGACCCTATCTCGTAAGTGCTGAATACATTAACTTTGACACATACAAGCCATACCGACGACGATACTATACAGATTATGTTGGGACTGCACCACTCTTGTTTAGAAACGTCCAACAAATTCTTCGTCTTGAACTATGGCAGGGTGACGATTATCGAGAGATATGCAGCGCTGAGGCTCGTATTCACATCCCTGATGACGTAAGAGCGCTATCAGGTGCTATTGTAGTATCATCAGGTAATGGCTCTGCTGCTGAACTGGAGATTGGAACAAGTAGCACTCAATGGCGTGCTGACTTTGACCCTGCTACCAGCGCACAAAACCTTGCTGACCTCATCAACAAAGAAGACAGAGTAAGCAAAACAGCGGTTGAATTTGCACCAGCATATCAACTGGAGGGTTCTTCAAGCAACATCAATGTCGATAACGAGTTCCTTGCTACAGCAAACGCTGATTATGGAACTGGTATTGTCAAAGTTACCAGTATGCGTGCTGGTAAAGGTGGTGAGACATGCTCTATTGTTACCACTGATAGCAGTATTGAATTAAAACAAGTTTCAACACACACAACCACGTTTACAAGTTGGTTTTCGACAACGGTAACAGTAGCATCTACAGATGGGTTTACTCACGCAGGTGTAGTTACTGACGGGACTATAGTATTTCGTTACGGAGGAAAGACAGACACTACGTTTACTCATGTGCATAACGTCGTAGGAAACTTTCATGACATAACAGGTGGTGCTACTCTGACGCAACACACCTTTAGCATTGATTTGCAAGGCGGTTCAAGCAGTGGAGACAATGCTCGTCTCAGAGACTGGTGGGCTGACTACGAGATGGGTATTATCTACTTCAACAACTCCTATCCTTTCTTTGAATGGAATGCTATCAAGTGTTCTTACATCTATGGTGAACGATATTTGGAGAAAGCCATTGAAGAGGCTGCTACAAAGATGGTAGCCATTGACGTTCTGATGTCAGATGACCGAAGTGTCTTGATTCCTGAAGGCACTCAGAACGTCGATTTGACTGCAAAGATTCAGTTGCTACGGGCTGAAGTAGACAGTATCTTGGCACGTTACGTTGAGATTATCGTATTTGAGTGATAACATGTCGAGGGAGCAAAAAGAGTTTTTGGATTTGCTAACGGAGGAGATGTCCGATGCAAAGTATCAGGAAGAGTTGCGTGCTCTCATCACTCAACGACCTCAAGTATACAGAGAGAAGGTAGAGGCTCAAGAATTAGGCATGAGCAGTATCAGAAAAACCGATGAAGGCTACAAGAAAGGTAGCCAGCCAGCGCCTCAAAACGAGGTTGATGCTGCTTTAGAAAGGGCTGACAAGCGTATGCTTCGTGAGTCACCGATGTTGATTGAGCGAAAGTTGGTATTCAAAAGCGGTATGTTGTTGCCTAACAAAGCAGCATACATGAAGGAAAAGGCGGAGTGATAACATGGTTGCGACGTTTACTGAATCTCTTGATATGGTCATCAATACACTGAATGACTGGAATCGTGCTAACACTGGTAACATCAAGCCAATCATAGCCGATATTGCTACGCTCGGTGCTGAGCGTGGTAAGAGGATTGACCTGTCACGTCACGATTATATTCTGTGCTACGAAACCGCACACAACGAAGAAGCACCTGAACTGCTCTATGATTTTGTCACCACTCGTCTCAACATTACTGTTGATGCTCGCACAGCAAAGGGGCGTAAGCATCTACAATTGATGGAAAACGAGATACGAAGATTGATTCACGCAGTAAGAAAAGGGGACGGTGTAAACTTTGACCGCATGGTTTACAAGACCCGAACCGACTTATCTGATAGGTCGAAAGTCTTATTCCGAATGACCTTTCAGATAGAAGTAGTTATCTTTGCGGAGTTAGTGCCTTGAGTTGAGCCGCCATGCCATCGACAGTATACAAAGGAGATTTAACCGAAGTTTCATTCGGTCACGAGACAGCGTTGGAATTAAAACATAACTTTGCTGGGTCATTTTTATTCAAGCATGTGTCTACAGATAGCAACGCAAACACCAGTGTCATTGGGTTTGAAGGCGGTGCTTCGACGTTGCCTTGTCAAGCGGGACTTTTGCGATACCCAGTCGGTATGCTTGTTGGGTGCAAGATTTCAATTGTCGGTATTACAAACTTTACAGCCGATGATTCTCATAATACTGGTCGCACTTACACTATTTTGGAGCACAAAAACCACAGTTCCAACGGAACTCAACTAACTGTTACCCCTGCTTTGAAAACAGGAATCGTTAGTTCAAGCACAAACGATGTGCTCATCATCAACTCTTTTGGCGCACCAACTTTTGATGCAAACATGACTGGATGGGACATCACAGCGGCCTCCAGCAGTGAGCGTGTGCTTACTGACCAGTTCCTCGGCCTTGCTGCCGCTGTAACGCTACCTGAAACAAAGGTAGACCTCAAGCGATACCACATTGTTGGTCTTGGTCGTGACACGGCCATACAAGTGCCGGGTCGTTTCTTGAATGAAGGCGGGTCATTTGAAGTCAATCTACACAATCCACGATGGTTGTATTACTGCTTGGGTATGGAGTCTGTGTCATTCAGAGCGAATGGTGCTGCTGACACTCTGTACGATGCACTTATGTCCAATACTCGCACACTGGGCGCTGCTGTTGAAAAGGGTCAATCGCTCATTACGGTAAGCGGAGCACTTGAGTTTACCAGTGCCGCAAATGGTGGCGCTGGTGCTTCGTCTGCCGCTGCTGGTGATTACATTCTTATCATTGACACAAATGTAGAGGACATTGTAACGCATCGTGAAGGCACGACTGCAACTGGTAGTGCTTTCGGAGCAGCGAACATCGAGGGTGATGATTTCTTTGACACCACTCAAAAGAATGAGATTCGTAGAATTGCCGCTATCACTGGTAACAGTATTTTCCTTGATGACGGTCTTGGTTACTCTCACGCCGCAACCGCCGAAGTGCGTATTATTCGCTTTGACGGAGATGGCGGAGGAGCAACCAACACAGGCAGTCCTCATCGTGCATCAACAGGCGCTCTTACCTATCCTATCAGTCGATTGCTTTACTCTCGTGACTCTTTACCATCGTTTGCTATGGAAGTCAGCATTCGTCGTCGTGATGTCGAAGGCGCTGACGCTGACGTTACAGATGGCGGAGCAACAGACCCTAAACAACTCACTCGTGTGTTCAAGGGATGCAAGGTCAAGGATTTCTCTATGACTGCTGATACTGACGCTGCTCTACGATTGAGCGTAAACTTTGATTCAGCCCACTGCTACACAGATACTGGTCGTCTTGAAACCAGTGCTGTAGCCAATTATTCAAGTGGAACAAAAGGTGACCGATACAAGACGCATCGTATGTTTGAAGAAACAGCAAGCACGCCTGTTCTACGAAAAGAGGCTGGTATCGAAGTAGGCACACAGAAGCCTTTCATGTTCTACAATGGAACAGTTGTTATTGCTGGAGTAAACATCGGTCAAGTCGTTTCGTTTACCGTCACTGGTAACACTGGTGTGCAGCAATTCTACACCATCAACGGTGCTGCTACAAGCGACAGTGCTACTGACCAAGTTCCGTTTGGTGGCTCTCGTAACGCTTCTCTTGCTGTAGAGGGTAAGACCGAGTATAGCATGGACTGTGAAATCATCGTTGATGACCCTGTGATGTATCACAAGGTTCGACGTGCTGTAGACCACCCATCTCAAGATGGTAACCTTATTCGTTTGTCATTCACAAAGCCCGGTTCAGCCACGCCTCGTGAGCAACTTGACATCATATTGGATGACTTCTACATTACAGAAGCACCACTCCCAGTTCCTGAAGACAAGGGCGTTATCAAATCAGCCCTGAAGATTCAACCAAAGGCTTTGCGTGTCGTCTCACGAGACACCATGCTACATTCTTGAGGTGACTATCATGCCAACACCATCAGAAAGAGCACACAAATACGGAAAACTATCTCACGCTGAATATGCCAGTTGGTATGGTCAGCAGATAGGAGTAGTTTCAGGTGACTTAGTTGCTGCTGGTAAAAAGCGCACACTGGGGCTTATCGAAGATGCTGTTACCGCACTTTTACCTACAGTGGTCGAGGAAGAGGTCGCTGATGAGGTAACAGAAACAGTATATGAAGCAACATCAGATTTGGCTGCTCCTGAAGACATTGGTGACAGCGAAGATTTTCCAACAGAACTGACGTATGACGCTATGACCGTCAAAGAACTTCAGGCACTATGCAAAGACCGTGGGCTACCTGTCTACGGCACAAAGGCTGAAATCGCTCTACGCTTGAAGCGTGACGATGAAGGCATATCCGAGTCCACGACTGAGACTGAAGCCCCCGAAGAATCGGCTGCTGATGTAGAGTCGGACACCCCCGCTGAAGAAGCGGCTGTGACCAATGGTGAGACAAATGACCAAAACAATAGTAGCGAACAAGAACCTCTTGATGAGACGGCATGATGAACAGAAGCACGAGATTAGCGTAGACCCCGATGACCCCAACGTCATCATGGAGGTTTGGGTGCGTGATGTCTCTTTCTTTGATATTCAGAAAGCCGCACAAGAGATGTTTAACATCGGTAAAGACGGTCAGATGTCTCTCAATCTTGAAGGGTATTACAAGTATGCTTTTACAAACTGGGTCGTGCGAACCAATCCAGTTATGTCAAGCGATGACTTGATGAAACTCAAAGGCCACATTGGTGAACAAATCTCGGCACTTCTACCGAGTCCTAACGAACTTGGTGAGATGATGTCAGGGGGGTTTACGAAAGGCGGGAACGTGTGATTGAAGATTTTCTTCGTCGCAACACAATAACAACCCCTGCCGATTTAGAACTCTCACTTGAAATGCAAGCCTATATTGTAGCAAAACATTATTCAGTTTCGATTAAAGAGGTGCAAGAGATGACTCCACAGCAATTCTATCAGTCCTTTACATGGGCGATGGTTGCTCGTAGAGAAGAAGAAAAAACCAACAAGCGAAACAATCAATCTGCAAAGAGTGGTGGTCGAGAAACAGTATCTCTTGACTACGACTTCCTCAATAGGGAGGACTTCTGATGGTAGCACTGGCTGGCTTAACTGTCGCTCTTGGTGGGCTGGCAACTGGTGCTGCTTCTGTATCAGGTATCTTTGGTGCTCTTGGTGGCATCTTTGGTGGAGCAATTTCAGTAGTCAGTGGGCTATTTGGTGGGCTTGTATCGTTTGTCAAAGAAAAGTTTCAGAGTGTGAAAGATTTTTGGAATGAGAACATTATGCCCATTTGGGATGCGTTTTACGCTGTTGCTGAACCTATCATCACACTCATATCGACACTGGTAACAGAAAGTTTTGGTTTAGCATTCGATGGTTTAGGCATAGCATGGCAACTGTTAGTTGATTTACTAAGCGCTGCTTGGAACGTAACAGTTCAACCGCTTATCGACATTTTCACTGGCTTGTTCAACGCTGGTATGGCGCTGATACAAGGAGACTGGGAAGGCGTTATGGATGCGATGGGTGGCGTATGGGATTCAGTCATCATGCCTATCATTCAACCGTTTGTTGATTTGTTCCAAGTTGGTATGGCTATCGCCAAAGGTGACTGGGATGGAGTCATGAATGGTATGAAGAAAGTGTGGGACGGCACAATAGGTATTGTTGTTAATCCCCTCATTGACGCTCTTCTTGCTGGTCTAAGCGCTGTTGGTGATGCTTGGTCAGCAGTCTTTGGTGCTGCTAAGAATGTATGGACTTCTTACATTGTCAATCCTGTAATGGCTCTGTTCGGCCCACTTATCGACAGTATCAAATTTATTCTCGACAACTGGGATTTAGTCATGTTAGGGATGAAGATGGCTTACGAAAGATACTTGAAGCCAGTTTTTGATGCAATTTCATTTGCCGCTGAAATGGCTCTTAAGCCATTTAAACTTGCTTGGGATGCTATTAGTGACGCATTTACTTGGGCTTATGATAACGTCATATCTCCTGTTTTTGAATTGATACAAGGTGCAATTGAAGCAGTAATGGATAAGTTACAACCAGTTTTAGACGGAATACAAAAGGCGGCCGACTATGCTGGTGGAGTAATTGATGCGGGTAAAGGAGCAATAAGCAAGGTTGGAGGTTTTCTTGGTTTCTCTGAGGGTGGTGTAGCCAGTGGGCCTAACAGTGGTTACCCTGTAACTCTTCACGGCACAGAGGCAATTGTCCCGCTATCAGGTGGTCGTTCTATTCCTGTTGAAATTAACGGCGGTGGCGGTGGTGGAGGTAATACCTTCAACATCAGCATCAATGCATCGGGTATGACGGACAGAACAGACAAGCGTGAGTTTGCAAGACAGATGAGCAACGCTATCCAACAAGAGATTGCTCGTGCCAGTGGTGGCTCTACAATGAGGTCAGGTAGATGAGCGACGGCTATGGCACACCAATTCGCCTTCACTTTGACGGTGGGTTAGGTATGGATTTGCTTGCTGGATTAGGCGCTGACATAGCACCTTTTCCTCCTATGGAACTTCAGGCTCTTTCTATTGCTCTCAGTGTAGAGCGAAAAGTAGGTGGTATGCCTATTCCTCTTTTCGGGGGAACTCGTATGGGTATTGACTTGAATATGGTCAATTCTACTATTGTTATCGAAGGTATCTTTACCGATGACGATGTAAACCGACGCTCATCAGCCGCCACAGCCGCTGTATCTGTCATTGACTTTGCTGTAAATCAGGCTCAAGTTGATACCGTAGGGCAGTTCACTCAAGTAGCAGACCGAGTTTTTTACGATAATCTTCTTGAATTAACCTTAACAGAGCAAGACGGAACAGTGTTGGATATTTTTTTCATAGCGGGTAGTGGTGATTTTTCTAATCCCGGTGTAACGAATGTTTCATCAAGCGATTCTGACCCCGGCCCTTCAGGAACAAAAATTTACACGCACACTACACTCACCCCTCCAGCAGTTATAGCCCAGTCAATAATTACAGCATTGGGCGGTAGCCATCTTAATTCAACAATCACTGGTTCTGTATCGACATCTGAATTTGCACCCGCTGCTGGTAGTTCAAAACTCACGCTCACGCAAGGCACAACAGGAAAGATGACCTCCAATGATTCAGTATTGTTTCGCACTTCAGGCGACTACGCTCCATATCACAGACCGTTTAGCGGAGGCACAAGTGCTACGGACATCAATAACAAATCGGCTGGAGATAAAGTGCAAGACTTGTATGGTATTTTACACAATACAGATAGAGGCACTGCCGCTTTAATCGTCGGCACAGCAGTGGCTGTAGCATCAGGAGGGGTAGCACTCGCCGCTGCTGGCGCTGTGGCAGCCACAGGTGGTCTTCAGACAATTTTTAACGGAGACTACCCCATTGGTCTACAGATACCATACAACTCAATGATTCAGGCTAAAGGTGGTAAAAAATACAGCGTGCGTAATTTTTTAATTAAAACTGGGTTATTTCAGACAACAGGTGGAAAAATCTCAGACGGTAACGAAAAGTCAGCAAACGTAGAGTTTAGCACTCTTGACGACTCTACTGGTATTCAAGGCACAATACAAAAGTTCGATGTGGGTTACAACGCTGGAGAACAGCACTACACATATCAAATGGTCTTTGCTCCGATTGACATAATTATTTGAGGTGACGATATGCCAATCATGCTTCAATCCAATCACGCTTTGTTCTTTGATGGCGTGAGCGATAGCGTCATTATCCCACAGGGCAACTTCAGTAGGGTAGGAGAAGACTACGACAAAGAAACCGACATTACCCGTAGAAGTTCAGCGTCGATTGTATCTCATGCAACAGGAAGAGGTATGGTTGCTGATTTGTTAGGCGATGGCTTGGCTATTGAGGCATGGGTCGTCCCTGACTGTGGTGGTGTGATTCTCATGAAAGAAGGTCAGTTCCGTCTTAGCATGGGAACGGTTGATACACCCGGCCCAGTTGAGTTTGAAGCCAATCTCACTTCTGCCTCTACAGGTGCGATGAAGGTTTTTCTTCGCAGCGCTCAGCCTGAAACAAATGGGTATGATGGACAAGTCTACCCAGTGACTACATTTGGTGGGCTTGATGATGCTTACAACCGCTTTGATAGCGGTAAAGATAAAGCAACATCACTAAGTCAAAATCAAAGACCACTCTACCATCTTGTTGCTTGTATCAATAGAGGTAAGGCTGAAGTTTACGTCAATGGGGATTTGGTAGCCCAACAAATAATTCCTCTCGATGCTGCCTTAAGACCAAAGAACTCACATGTCTATATTGGTGGTAAAGGTGGTGAGTTCAGAGGTGTGATTGAAGGCATTCACGTCTCTTCATCGTTTAACAACGAGATGATAACTCGTAACCCATCAATGGTTGGTGATAAGACTGTATCGTTGTATAGATTTGAAGAGCCTATCTCACCTCTAAGTGGCGTTTACACCATAACTGATGTGATTGAAACATCTTACAATGACGATGGGTTAGCCTCAGCAGAGACTCATCTCTCTTCAATACCAATTTCTCCCGCTGATGCTCAATCTTTGGCTAACGCTTTGACTGGTAAAACGATTACAGACACCTATGTTGATTTTACAGTCTCCCCATACTCAACTGGTGATTACTCTGTTATTGACAGATACAGCACACCCGGCACGACTACCAATCATCTCGTGCCTCACGTTCCTTACAATCTTCTCATCAATCCCGGCTCAATCAATCAAGACTCAAAGAAGCCAAACGGTAAACCACCTGAGCGTGTGCGTTTGCACCGCATCAACATTTCATCAGGTCGATTGTTAGTATCAAGTATTCACTTGGATTTCAAGACAACAACCAACACCGATGGACTACGACCCGTTCTTCATTCAACACACATAGCGGCTAACGGAGCAAACTCATTTGTCGTTATCTCAGCCGATTGTCTCATCGAAAACGGCACAGGTCGCCCGTATCAACCACCTCATCTTTCTACACAATTGATTGACAGAGCAGGTCAGATGTTGATTGATGAAGGGCTATACGAGCAACACGCTATGGTGTATTCCAGTCGTATGTCTACAACTGCTGTCGATACAGACAACCCGTTTGCAGTGGCTTGGCCTACCGATTTGGATGAGAGTTTTCAGATAGGACACTCAGGTCGCCATACACTCAATCACGTTGAAGGTCATCCGTATCTCAGGCTCATGCCTCGTGCCAATGAAGAAACGCTTGACCAACAGGCTGGTAATTCTGACATTCTCACACTGACATACGATGCTGCTTCAAAAGGTATTGATTCGATGTTTCCTATCAATTCTCAAGTTGATTACTACAAAGACACAGCAGCGTTTGAAATCCTAAAAGTTGTCAATAACAGCACTGTTCATGAGATTGTCTCCAACGGACTAAGCGGAGCAAACAAGACGCTCATAGCGTTGGGGGGTGCGAGTGCTACCGACAACGACTTTGACCCACTACCGTTTGTTTTGAAAGGGCCAGTGCCTCAAGACATAAACAACATTGACGATAATGTTCGTAAATTTCACTTACACCCATCGAGAGACAGTCGTGTAGCCTTACTGGAAGTTCCTACACTTGCTACTCGTGGGCTTGCGCCGTATGTTGAGGTTCATTACAACGCTATTGACTTTACAGGGGCTTCGATGAGTAAAACAGCACCGATGCTTATGGTTGAAAAAACAGTCCCAGCATCGAACTACGAAGTTGCCAGCGGTGTGTATGTCTATGATGACATAGCAACCGATGTCGCCGCTGGTAACGCTACGCTTTACGCCGCTGGAGGCTATATTGACGTTGGTAAATCAAAAGAAGGAAACTTAGGCTCAGTCAATTTCAGTCACTCATTGGTAGGTGACATCAGCGAGGGCTTTGAGGCCGATGTTGAGTTGGATGAACGACGCACACCTGCTAATTTTACAGCAGCGGGAACTGTTGGTAACACAACACCTCAGAATCTGACAGCATCACATACAACCAAAGCCCAGCATGATTCTGTATTTCATCGCATACTGATTGAAAGAGTGGCGGATAGCGGCTCTCTTACTGTGTCTTCTGAGTTCAACCGCATAACACCGCATACAGTTCACAGCAGTCCAAGCGCTGGTCAGTTTGACATAGGTGTGACCTCTTCAGCCTCTCCTATTCATGAGATATTCGACATTATTGACAACGTAGAAATCAAGAATAGTGCGGGTATCACACATCGTTTCTTTGTCCAACCCTCTGACAGAACACGCACAAATCAGTTGCAATACGTTTATTCCACAAAAGAAAGACCTAACTCCAGCAACATAGCCACTGTTATGTTCTTAATGGGTCGCTCAAAGTTGCGTGGTATTGAACAAGTAGAAGATGAAAACGGACGTTCTACACTTGTTCACTGCGTCGGTCTTTCTGATGTCGCCGCTACACGAAGCATCAACGAGTTAGGTTCAGGCAGCCCTGACTCTCATGTCGTCAAAGAGATAGACCCTAATGCACCTGTCGTGAGTGTTACGCTGGGTGGCGTAGGTCAAGGAGCATACGACACAAAGCCATCGTTTGACAAAAGCACACTGGCTCATTTACCATACAGTAGCCGAAGAGGATTCTCTTGTCTTGCTACCAAAGTAAGGGTCGATTTGAGCACCAGCAACGGAACACAGTTCATCGAAGTGTCTCCTCTTAACAACGACTCCCCCGATTTAGCGAGTTGGGGGACTTATCCGTTTCCGAAAGTAGGAAGAATTTACCTGAAAAACGGAGCAAATGCGGAATATCAAAGCAAGACTGGTGCGTGTTTCTTGTTCACTGATTCTAACGTATCTACTCGTCGTTTCCTACTACCCAACGGTAACGCTGTTGCCACATTCCAAGACTGGGTAGTTGGTAGCGGTTTGCGAAAGGATGCTGATGTTCTAACTGGCACGCAGTCTCAAGATTTTCCTCTTGGTGAAATCATCATGGGAGACGGTCACTTCTTCATTGAGAACCTACAGTCTGACGGCACGACAGTCAATGACCGAATGTTCCAATCAATGGACAACATATCGCATGATTATCAACTTGGGACTCAATTTGCTTCAACTCGTGCTTTGGTTGAGATACCTTTGTTCAGAGGTCAGTTCTTTGCTGATAGAGAAAACAACAGTTACCCAAGCCCTGACAACTCGTTGAAACTTCACATCGACCCCACCATGACCGCACACACATGGAATCCTTCACCTGTGGGGCGTAGATACCAAGACCTACCTCCATCGGACAGAAGCGCATACGGAGCGTATGCAAAGAGTATTCTCACTAACGAGAGAAACAATCAGTCGAACATCACAAACTTTGAGACAAACTCAACCAATTATCGAATCTATGTCAGTAATCCAGCCATGTTCCCAGCAGGTGATGTAACAACGACCAACACCAACCACTACAACGTCGATAACGTCTTGCTGTTCCGTAGAGTCTTTCTTCCTTCAGGAGAGTGGGCTATCTACTCCAACGACCCGATAACAGATGGTTACATAGAGATTACAAAAGAAGAGTCCTATGTATCGGAAAACTTTGTCTCTCAACTCACCATAGGCACGCCTCTTCTGATGGGGAATGCATACGACTCCGAAGTCTTAGTGCCACTCAAGGGTGACGCACTCAACGTCGCTGCTGACTTTGAGAACAGAAGTGAATACTACTACGACGCAGCCAGTGTTAAGACACAAGGCGGTAACATCGACTACGGTTTGCGTCAGTATGTAAGCGCTGTCGAGTTCAAGGCAGGGCCATTATCAAATCCTCACGCCGCAAGAGTGCAAAGTGGTCGTGCTACAGGAACTATTCTAAGTGTAGAACCAATCATGAATGGCTCAGTGTATACTGGTTTTGCTCATCTCATTATGAGTCAGGAAGATGTAGATAAGTTCCCATCTGTCGAAAGGCAACCGAATGCTATCAATGCTGATTATGAGTGGGAGATGGGACAAGCACACTACAGTTTGGAGATTGACTCAAACATATTCGTCTACTTTGGAGAAGGAAACAAAAACAAGAGCACGTTGGTTAGCGGTGGTCTAACGCCTACTGACTCTCTTGATACACTGTCCAGTATCATAGTGATGACAAAGGAGAACAACACAGTCCCTTCTTATCTCAAAAACGACACACTGAAAGGCGAGACAGCAACGCTAACAAAATATGGTTACGATGTTTTCTTTTCAAGCGACAAATACAACACCAAGTTAGACAACACAGTAAACAAATCACACACTGGTAGAGCCACATTCTATTCATCACCGTGGGAGATAACGGGTCTTACTGGGAGCGACGACGAACTTCCTCTTTCCTCTGCTACAAAATCTCAAATTTTACAAGCCAACACGCTCTATTTGAATGTCAAACCTAACGATTGGATTTACGCCGAACATGAAATTGCTGGAAGTCCTACTACTGTGACGTTGTTGGGTCAAGTTGATTACATTGTTGAAGGAGCAATCAGGGGTAATCCAGTAACAGTCCCAGCAGTCAATACGAAAATTTACCTCAAAACAGCAGTCCCTGCTGACAACAAGGCCAGTCTCACCAATATGATTGCTCAAGCAGCGGCTTCGCCTTCTACGGAAAAAGTATACCTCCGAACTGGGTGTCATTCGATGATGAAGAATGACGAAGAGGCTTGCCTAAACAGAACGTGGTTGTTCCCTTACGCTCAAGGTGGTTTGCGTCGTGGTGATACTGTATGGATGAACATGACCTACAACAACCCTCACGCTGTTCAGGGTATGTTTGCTAAGAGTCGTGGTGTGCTTAACGAAGCACTTGTTTGGAAGGGATTTAATGGTGGTCAAGGGCTTATGGCTACAGAGCCTCGTGATTCAATCCCTCTTGAAAACTTCTTGATTGGCGACAGTTGTATCGAAACGGCTCGTAACTTTGTTCAGCATGTCAATAAAACCATTGAGTTAAACTACGATGAACTGGGTATGAGCAATCCACCGACTGTGGCTTACCTTGACCCGTATCTTGCTACAGAAGGTCACGCTCGTGTATTGTTGTATGACGTAGCGCATGACCGTGAGTTTATCGCTTTCCAAGACATACACATGCAAGTCCAAACTTCACCAAAGGCTGCTGAGTTGGGCTTTGAGAGGCTGTCATCATCGCTCAACGTGGCTGACGGAACAGATGAAATTGACTTAAGCAACTACGCTATCAAATACAACGGTGGTGCTCAGAATCCATTTATCACGCAAATAGATGTCGCTAACGGCTATCCTTCTCAAAACAAATACATCAGAGCGTATCAACAATCCAACTTCATGGAGAGTGCATATGCTCACAACATCGCCAACAACATGTCAAATGCGATGTTAGAGCCAGTTTCGGGGATTGTTACGAGGCTTGAATCCGTTGGTGCTAATTTGCTTCAGTATCAGAATGGAACTGGTTACTCAACAGGCACTAACGTAGCAACAACAAGCATTAACGCTGGTGGGACAGGGCTAACAGTAGACATCACAGCGTCTGCTGGACAAATTACCAACATCGTAGTCAATAACGGTGGGAATGGTTACAACAACTCAAGTGGGGGTCGTGAAGCAAGAGTCAGAATTACAGGTGGAAACAATGACGCAGTTTTCAAAGTCTTTACAACCAATACAAGCGTTGTCAATGTCCTAACCTCTATGACTCAGGCTGCTCTCTATGGTAAGGCGCATGGACACTTCATACACACTGGTTACCATACTGGTGGCCCACTGGCTAAGAAACGCACGCTGGGTGATAGCATTACATCTCGCACCAACAATGCGGTTGCTATACCATACCACGCTAACAAAGAACATAACAAGACGAGAAAGTTGTTTTCATCCAACGACGTTTTGATTAAGGCTTTAATGCAACATCGTATTTCAAAGGGTAAAACTCTGACGCTAAAGGCTGGTGGTAGCGGGTATAACAACGGCACGTTCTACAATGTAAAAACAACCACAGACGGTCAAGGCACTGGCATGACCGTTGATGTTACTATCTCAAGCAACGCAGTTGTCACCGCTACTGTAAATCGACATGGTGACAGTTTCTACGAAGAAGGCGATACCATCTTTATCGCTGACCGAAGCCTCAACATTCTTCCGACAGCCACAGCAAATGTAAGCGGTAACGGGGATGGTAGTTTCACCCTGTTCATGAACAGAAGAAACGAAGAAACATCTACGTTGTTCGATACACCTGACGGCACTCGTGTCATCCCAGCCTTCCTTGCTCTCAAGGGCATTCGCTCAGAGGCTCTTGACCTATCCAACATGACTACTGAGACAAGACTACAGCATCTACCTCAATGGACTCAGATGGATTTCACAAGAAGGATGACTATTGACTTGGGTGAAGTCGCAGTTAGAGATGGTATCACCAGCGTCGAAGCGGCGGCTACCGAAGTTGTGCGTATGATAAATCAAGCCGCTGCAAAGAAAGGGCGCACACACAGCAACAACACAAACAAACAATACCCTGTGAAAGTTGTTGGTGAGTCTGATTTTGCTACAACTGGTTCTACTCACGACCCTGTTGTGTGGTGGGATGAGGACAAGGCGTTTGAGTCGCACGATAAGGGAACGCACATGGGTTACATTCGTGCTCATCTTGGTCGTGTCGTCAGAGACGTAGACGGTAACGAAGAAGGATTCTCAATCATCGTTCACAGCACAGTTCCCGGTGCTACTGGGCGTAACTTTGCTGTATGGCTTGACAACAGCAAAGGGCAAGTTCCTTACAAGCCTGAATTTATGATTGGTCATGGTGGTCGTTTCAGAACATTTTGGTGTATGCCTGATGAACTGAGTGGAGAAAACATGCACCCAGCGCCAATGCCGCTTAATAAACATGGAAGACCGTTTGCTCCGATTACCTCTTTGAGACAATATACTCAACCCGATGAGTCCATGCAAGCCGTCGTTCCAAAGGGTGAGTTCTCCAACAACCATGACGAGACGACGACACCAAGACTGCGTGCAGTATCAGCGCACAGCGGTAGTGGACAAAATCACAATACGCTCAACACTGAATCACTTGAAATTGAAGGATTCAATACATCATTTACAGAAGGTTTGCGTGTCGGAACAAACGCTGTGGCACGAATAAACTTCGGTGGTCTTGTCTCTGCTGGTGTCCCCGGCTTCGCACCTGACGCTGGTAAGTGGGGCTTTGGTAGAAAGGGCGATGAGCGATTTGCTAACGACTATGGTAAACTCACAAAGGTGGTAGACACAGAACCCGCTACTACCTACACTGGTCACGTTCCTACTGCTCAGGTATTCCCTGATAGTATAGGTGATTCTCCTATCTACGGTCTACGACTACAAGACCACAGAGGGGTGGAGCATGGTATACGTTACATCTACAAGAACATGGGAGAGAAATTCGCCTTAGACAACACGCTTCTACCAAAGACGTTGGAGAATGAAATTGTAGTTTACTTCAATCACAAAGATTGCTCGCAAGGTGGTTTCACGATTGGTAAGCACATGCATGGTATAAGCGACCCAACAGGGCGATTCCCAGCCACGCCTTCTAACGCTGGTCTTGCAAACTGGCGAGGTAACTTATGGCGAGGAGCACCTGCTCCAAATGCTTCTTACAACACAGACGTTGTTTACAATACAACGGATAAAACAATCACAGTTACACTCTATGCTCCATACGATGACTGCCCTCATCATGATGTATTGGGTTACATGGGATTCCCTGCTGAAAACGGTGTCATTCACTTATCAGACCCTTACAACGATGCATCCCTTACTGGTAACTGGGGTAACATGTTTGCCTACACTCATCGCACAAGAAACGACAAGACAGGAACACATGTATTCCACGGTGTAACTGGAGACACATACATCTCACGACACAAAATTCACACTCACAGCAACACTGCTCCTACACTCACTCTTGGTGACTTTGTTGTTGGTGAAGAAACAGGCGGTATCTCTGCTTTGATAACACCAGTCGCTAACTGGACTACGCTTGTTACAGACGAACTAATGGCAGCCGTAACCGCTGCCGCTATCAACCTAACAGACCCCAATGAAGAAACGACTTTTGACTGCACCAACATGTATGCCTCTGATGGTCGCACTTTTGGTGAATGGGGTATTACAGAAGAGTCAATCAGAATCAAAGCCTACAATACAAAAGGCAACATCGAGCCTATATCGAACTTCTTTACAGCGAATCTTTCACAAGACGTTGGCATCAGAGCCAGCCACATTGAGTATGGTGAAGTTGAGAGCCTGAAGATTAACAACGACGGAGTTGCTGTAACAGGTGATGGAACACGACCAGTAGGCGATGGTTTGATTGCCAAAGGACGAAGCCTGAACTGTGGTTATATCCCCTCAACGATTATACAGATTACAACAAAGGGTAGAGGACACAATGCAAATACCGCTACGCCAAATATCGTAGACTCGCAAAACAATCCTATCAACACCAGCACATGGCGAAAGAATTTGATTGGTGAAAACTTCATTGAATCAAGCGGAGATTTGATTCTACCAAATCTTGACAATCCAACACTAAAGATGACCAATGTTGATTCTGCATCTATAATGGCTTTACACGGCGATAATGAAATGTGGCACTTCGCTAAACCCGCTGGTTATGAAGCGTCGGTTACTCACGTTGAACAAGGTGCATCGCAAGACTACGCAAGAGTAGATTCTTTTGGCACAAAGACTTCTATCAGTTACGGCACACATACAGCAGTCACGGAAGGTATGAATGTAAACAGTGGTGGATATGTTTCTGAAAAGACGTTTAGCCAATTATCTGATGCTAATTTGAGAAGCGGAGACTGGCCTTCATCAAACCCAAGCGGGACACTTGTTGTCCAAAAATACGCTGATTTAAGGGCGTATTTGTTCGCTGGTAAACGCTCTCTTGGTAGCGTGCATTCTTTACCAATCATTCACTTTACTGGCGCTCGTGATGGCCCTGACAACTACGTTCCTCTGTTCTTTGGTGGTGGTTTCAGCGGCGCTGTGGTAGACATCAATGACGGGACACAGAACGATTACTCAGAGCATAACACACATCCGTATGCTAATGGGCCAACAGGCTCTGCTGGTATTCAGAATGCCAATGAAATTCTTTCTTCATTCTCTACACTTGACTGTAACGCTATCATGGCCTTCTTCCCAGCAACTGCTTTGTTAAAGCAACATCGTGGTAGCATCAATCCACCAGTCTACAACAAAGACAACATTTTGTCTCCTGACATCAAGAGAGGCACTCAAGGTGTGAGTAACATACACCCCAATGCTGCTCCATATACTGCTGGTGCTCCATATACTGCTGGGGTTCACATGCAAGTGCCGTCTCCTATGGTGTTGCGCTTTGCTCATCCAACGGCTCGCTATAACGACCATCGTGATGGAGTAGAAAACAAGACAACATACATCATTTTCGGGCCGGGACAAGCATTCCCTCTCTGTCAAGAAAAAGCAAGCCCTGACAATGCGTTTGAGCCACACCCCGGTGAGGCTGTGAGCACTGGTAACACTTGGTCAAAAGTTCCAAACATGACAAGTAGCCGACCATTCTTACCAAATCACATTCAAAATAGTGCAGGTGAATACATGCCTGAGCGTGTAGAAACACAGTTGGCTAAGCACCGATTCCATTATCGCCAAGTGCTAAACTGGGAGTCACCTCTTGGTATACCCGATACCGTATTTTTACGAGAGCGACCTGAGAATGGTAGAAACTACGGTAACTCGTTCACTGCTAACGCCTTTGACCACTACAGCACTGCTTCCAACTTTACAGATGACGTAGCGAAAGCATATGCTGTTGTTCAACCCAGTAGACACGCTATGTTCTATGCTGGAGGTATGGTCAAGAACTCTGATTTGTGTTGGCACATGGATAATGGTAACCATCCCGGTGGTTCTTGGATGGACAATCAAATTACCATGAATCCGCCACTACAGGGCGCTGCAACAAGAATTAGTTTAAACACAAATGTCAGTCGTATCAACAAAACTGCGTTTAGAGTTGCTGGTGTGTTGGCAACAAAGATGCTACACTCAAACGACAACTCAGGCTCTCCCGGCTTTAACACTGATACCTTGACAGCAAGTGACGTAGACCACGAATACATCGTAGTAGACGCTACACGTTGTCAGAACGGAGAAGAGTTGGCTTGTGTGCTGGGGGCTGCTATCAATACGTTCCCCGGTAAAGGTGCTCTCAAGGCTATTGGCGGGACGTTCATGCCATCAATGGGTAATGCTACTCGCCAAGACCGATATGGTTGGATAGAGGCTGCATCAGTGGCGATACCAAGTGGCGTTTACGGAAACGGAACAGTAGGCGGAGTTACAGCGCATAGCGATGTTACTGATTTTGGTTATTCCAACAATACAGTAAGCGTTGAACCTATGGTGAGAACTATCGCAACAACCAGCACGTTTACTGCAAACGTCACCAGTGGTGTCGCAGCCATAGCGGTCACTGGGACGTTCCCTGCTTTGATACAAGCGGGTCAGTCTGTAAGCGGGGTTGGAATACAAGCCAATAGCGTAGTCGCTTCCTTTGACTCAACAGCAAGCACTGTCACAATAAACCCAGCCCCGAATGTTTCAAACACTGGTGTGACGATTACATACACCCACAATACACTTGGTAACACAGCAACAGGTGGTGCGAGTCTCAAAAACGGTGATTGTTTTATCGACCTCATTATCGTTGGTGGTGGGACAGTGGAAACAGAATCGTTTGCAAATCGTGTCCCAGCATCAGGTTGGTTGCGAACAGAAGCCAATCATGACTACGGAGCGTCTGTAAGCAGTTCAGTCAAATCATCAGCGTGGGCTTCTTATCATAGTCGTGCGTTTTACAGACTCGGAACTAACGCAACCGATGCGTTGTATTGTCGATTCTTTTTGTCACACAATAAAATTACAGGTTTGAAAGCCTTTGAAGACGGAGAGGCTTGGCGTATCTATGCGAATACTTCAGTAGCGTTCAACAGCGGTGGTGGTGGAAACGTAAGTGGAGTAACAATACCACACCCTGCGCCTACTACTGGAACAAAAATATGGATATGGTCAAAGAGTGCGACTATTGGAGTGGACAACTCAGCAGGTAGTCGTTTCTCAAACTACGGCATTGGAGCACCGCACTTCAGTGGTGTCGCTGACGCAATAGACAGGACAAAACCAGTCGGAGCAGTAGGGTGGCATGGTGAGCGATACTCTTACCTTAACACACTGTCGGTAGACGGTGGTTTCTCGGCTGGTCTTGGTGCTTGGCATTCTATGCTTGGGTTCTCACCATACGGTGGCTCTTCGTCTTGCGCCAACATGCTTGGTCATTTACCTCACACAACTCCCCTACCTAACTCTCCTGAGAGTATGCCACCGACAGATATACCGGGTCGCAGTCTTACCAACTTCCCAAGTGATGGTGATACTGAGGCTGACTCTGTATCTTACGGTGTTGATGACCCAATAGCATTCGGCACATATGTTGTAGGCTGGGCTGATGGTGCTCAGTTCAACAACCCGCCAGTTATGCGAAACACACCTGAGATACAAAAAGAGTTGATTCACGCTCAAGGCACTTACTCTCGTGCTTTGCTGGTCGTAGCCCACGAAGGTGAATTGAGTTTGGTAGCAAGGAAGGACAGAGATAACCATACCTCTACAGGTGATTACTTGCTGGCTGGTGGCACAACTCAATGGGACGAGCGATTCCACCACAGTGACCGCTTTGTAGCACCTGCTAATGCTGGGCCTAACGTAGAGGCTTTGATTGCTGACAACACCGCACCTCCTACCATTAGCGACTACACTACAAGCACTGTCTTAGACGGCTCTCCATTCAACGCTCAGGTTTACTTACACCCTTCTCTTTCTGCTGACACTTCGTTATCAAATGCTGAGCCATGTCGTGCTGAAACTGGTGATTTGTTCTTCGATATTGACAAGAACGTAGGAGTTGTGAATCACGAATTAAACATCGGTGAGCGTAACCTTGCTACTGATTTTATTAAATCAGTAAACACTCCATCGAATAATATGGTATCAACTTCTCATGATGTTCAATCAGGTATCTTTTGGGCTGGTGATGTCAATGCTTACGATGTATTGAAGCGTAGCCCTCACAAAAACTTCAGCACAGAGCACGTTGTATGGAAACGAATGGATGGTGGGACAGTTACCATGCCAGCCTCCAATGCTCGTGGCTTAGGAGCAGTGCCGTGGATTACTCGTGTAGTAGGTGGCAACGCACACACAATGGGTGAGAAGTTGTATGGTAACATTCGATTCTCCTTTGAGACAACAAACTCGGCTATGATGCCAGTCCTACAAGCACAAGAGATAGCCCATCCTACGTTAGCAAAGGAACATCCTATTGCTCTTGGTGGCGTGCTTGAGATACCAAACGAAGAGATACAGTTTGAGGACATCACTGTTGTAGACGACACAGGACAGGTGCATACGCTTGAGGGTGGTTCACCGTTGGGTATCGTCATCAGAGCGTATAAACCTGCATCGACAAGATTGGCAAGCGGTCTACAACCAGTCCCTGCAAACAGTGGCATACCTCCAAACTTTGAGATTCAATTACCTGACCCTGAATCCATTCCCGGTAACATCCTTGTTCGCAGTGGATTCGACCCAATACAGGCATACCAAACAGAAACATTCGGTGACGGTGGTATGATTCACCCTGATTTGGGTGCAAGTCATATCGGTCATCTGTTTGACAACGTGGTCAAATCTCCAAGAAAAGGGCCAACCATGAACGAAGTAGGATGGGAGCACATCTCACAAGACGAAAACTTCCCTGAGTCTACTCGTGACGGCTGGGTAGCAGCGACTGGTAACAACACACTACGCAGTTCTTACGAGCAACAGGACAGAGCGCTATACTTCCACATTACAAAGATGGGTCACAGCCATACTGAAAAATTCCCGACAACCTACACTCACTCTGCTGGTGTGGTCAATCAAGCCCTTACCGTAGATTCCTACACTTCAACCTCAATTACAGCGAGCGCTGCTATCAACGAAAACATATTCTCTACTGGCTTTGGGACACAAGAAGTAGCCGATAACCGACGATTCATACGAATTAGCAACGCAGCAGGTGAGAGTGTTATCGCTTCGTATGAATCAATAAGTTCAGATGTGTTTAACGACCTTGTTGGTGATATTGACTTCACTCAATTTATGGCTGATAATTTTGCTGTTGGTGCATTGACCATTACACCGTCATACTATGTCCCTGCTGGTAGTGCTCGTATATTCGCTGCACGCCGACTGCGTGACCATGCCGAGGTAAGCGGTAACAGCCCTGACATGGCTCATACTCTCTACTTCGACGGCGATGCTCAAACAACCATACACTCACGATACAGTAAGCCACAACTTACTCCAATGCCTATACCTCGTATGGGTCATCACTTCGTCAATGCAACAATGCCAATGATGCCGGGTCACTGGGCGCACCCAGCCTATCAAGGACTATACGAGAAAGCAAACAGCGACAAATTAGCGTTACTACCTGACGAAGATTATACGACACTGGCTGACAACTTGGTCGAGGTAGACGGCACAACGAACAATCAGACTTCTATTCCTACAGCAGTTACAGACAGGATATTCCCACTCAACCCAGCGCTCAGAGTAGGTTCACTCACAGCCAACCCATCAGGCCCAAGCGACATTCACGGTGGTGCATTTACGTTGATGTTTGAGACGAAAATCAAGTATGACGGCTATGGTATACTCGCATCAAAAGGCACTGCTGGTGACATGAACAAGGCTGGTGGACACTCAATTGTCCTTGAGGCTGGTGGTAACTATACGCAGGCTAACCACTTCCCTGACCCTGCTGAAGTTGGTGCATATCAAATCGTTATCCAACCAAACCTACGCTCGCAACAGGTTACTGGATTCCATCGCAACAACGCTGATGCTACAGGTTTACCAACTGCTGGCACAGAACTATCGGGTCTTACCAGTCAGCAAGTCAATCTTGTTATCGGTATCAAATACGACGAAGAGCGACACTCAAGCCTGACAGACAATGCTAACATCGGTGGTGTCACGCTTATTCTTGCTGAGGCTACGCTGGCTGACGTAAGAGGTTGTGAGATATTCTTGAACGAGGTCATCCTTGACCACGACCCTGACCACGGTAGTCAGTTGGCTAACATTCCACCGATGTTGCTTTATAACCCATTGGGAGTTCAAGGGTCGGAGAGTCCTTCGTTTACACGGCGAGGTCATCCGTATCATCCAACAACTCCTGAGATAGAGTTCAAAGATGCTACACCGGGCTTTACCACGAACATACCGTGGTGGAGTATTATGCATCAAGGCACTCCGTCTGACGCATCGGCTGTTGGTTTCAGACATCTCGCTCTGTATCGTATCGACAACTACTACCAGTTCTGTCGAGCAAGTTACGGTGCAGTCGCTGCTCAATTGACATTGGCTGGCTATCCAAGCATTTATCCTGACATCTATTCCAAGATTATGGAGAACGTAAGCCTCGCTCCTACATGTAAGGTCGTTGGAGCACATTCTTCAGCGACTGCCATACAAGTTGATGATGCTTCCCTGTTCCCTGAAATACCGTATTACGGACAAAAACTGCAATACATTGACCCTTCTACGGGTAAAACTGTGTCGTTTAGTTACACAACTCGGCAAGGCTTGAGTCACAGTTCAGCGACGATGAATGAGCCTGATGTGTTCCATTTACCAACAGGAGTCACCATAGCCGATGGCACAAAACTGACGTTGAGTAAACCGTATTCTACAAAATCTGTAAACGAGATTTTCAACAACGACAGCGAGAGTGTATTGACCAAAAATCTTGGTCAGTTGCTTACAGGAACGAGAGATACGAACAGTCTTTTCCTAACCGACGCATATCTGTGTGCTTGGAGTCCCAACTTGGGTCGGCCTCACACATTCTATTCAGATGCCAGCCGAACTTGGATTACAAACGGTGTCAATCACACCTCAGACAGAGCCGTTGATAACGCTGCATACAACAGTATGCCACAGCACTTTGAGACAATTCACTATCAAGATGTCAATTACGCAGCGAGTCATGGCCCACTTACGTTACGAATGAAAACACCAGTGCCTCCCAAGCCGCTTACTGGCACTGTCAGTTCGGTTGCGACTACAACTGTTACCGTTATCACAATGAGTGACACGGTTACTGGCGTAAGTAACGGAGATGTTTTGTTTGCTAAGGGTCGAGTTCTCGGTAGAGTAAACGGTGTTAGCGGTGCTGACATTACGCTCTACACCAAGATATTTGAGAGCAATCTTGTATCAGGCGATAAGGTTTATCTTGACGGTGATGGCGAAGTCTTGAGTGGCTCAGACATCAATGCTATCAGTGGTTTATCACCTCAAAGTGGCACTTTTATGCTTTCAAACTACTGGCCGTGTGGTAGTCGTGGTGGCCCACTCGTTAGTCGATTAGATGGCTACGCTGCTGCTGCTGCTGCATGGCACTTACCGCAAAGTTACACACACAATGGTGGGATTCATTGGGAAGACGATGATGATGGTAGTTATCCAACTGTTTCTAACGGTGTAAGCACTGGCTCACTCAGCGCTCTACGCACATATCCATTTGGTTATCGCTTTGGACTACGACAGGCTTGGAACAGACCTCAGTGGGGTCACTATGGTATGCGAGCATTCCAAGAACAAGCCACTCACTCAGGTGCAAGCAATCTTGCTGTTGGCTACAAAGCAGGGCCACTGACTGAGTATGAGAGTATATCAAGTAACGGGTGGCTTTACGCTGGCGGAGACAGCACGCAAAGCAACACCAACCTACCAACTACCTACGTTGGTATTCTTGAGCGTAGCACAACGGCTGCTGGTATGTTGAATGCTGACAAATACGAATGGCAAGTGCGCTACAGCGATGGACGACGAATGACGAGAGGGTTTGGGTGTGCTTTACGCACTTTGCGAAACTCCAGCACAGTCATACGAGATTGGTGGGGCGATTCCGCTGGTATGGGAATGTTGTATTACAAAGACGCTGTATCGTATTATCTCATTGACTGGTGGGGTAACACTCGTGGTGAGGATGTCCGTCGCTTCCCAGTGCGAAGTTTTGGTATCAATCCGTCTTGGGATGCTGGAGACGCATACGAGTATGATAGGGTTAATGACCCCAGCCGCACACCATTTGAGCGAGTTTGGAACAATGGCAAGCCTATCTTCAATTTGAAGGGTATCGTTGATTTCAGCAACGGTAACGTGCTTTCATCTCCAACGGCCACGATACCTCGCTTTGGTGGTAGAAAGAACACTGGTAACAACAACACAGATACTACGTTGGTCGATGTGTTTGCTCCTACCAATGCGCTACGAGTAGGAGACATGGGTAACGGACGTGGTGTGCGATTCCCAACACAATTCAATGAAGACAGATTGGTTGAACTCAGCGCAGTATACCAAAACTCAGGTGTGGTGTTATCAAGCAACACTGCTGAACCTACATTCGGTCAAGGTTTGATTCGACCAAGAAACGACGCACTACAACCAAGTGAAATCGTCAGAGGTATCAGTGCTCGATTGGAGGTTGATGAAGATGGGTTGCTCAAACCTGAAGCAACGGTTAGCGACAAGGTAGAATCCATTAGCGGAACATCGGTTCACAAGGATGCTGTTTCTCGCTCGTCACCACGAATCGGTATTGACGGAGACACCATAGAATCCTTGACTGGTAGCAACGCCAACATGGTAGCCATCAACTCAGAAGCACACAGCCTACACACCAACAGAGGTGTGGGTCAGAGAGTTGTGTTGCATGGTGGTATGCAGTCAGGTTCTCAGACGCTTGGTGACTACGACTTGACATCCTTGTCCTTCGCTGCTCAGCCTCATGGTGGTGTAATGCGATTTAGTCACACGAGTAATTTCAAGCCTATGGGTGGGACTTACATCTTAGAGGCTCGCAGTTTCGCCAGCCCATTCGATGATACAGGCTGGGGACGAAGTGGTATGAGTGGCACAAAGACAAGCAACCCATACCAAACAACGAGTTCTGTAGCCAGTCAGACAAACATGACTGACGATGCAATTCAGTTTATGCTACGACCTATACGACTTCTTGACAACCAGCATATCGCTGTATTTAGACCAGCATTGGCTTTGCACACCGATAGTAAGCAAAACGGTAGCACTGCGTTTACAGCCACCGCTGGTGGTAAGTATGGGTTGTTTACTTACTCGACTCCAAACGGTAGAGCAAGCAGTGGGTCATACATGCGTGCTACCAACCCTGACACATCAGCACCATACCAACCAGTGTATCTCGTTGAAAGCAGTAGCGACACTGTGCCAGTATCGAAAGGGCCAAAGTTACCGGGAACAGAGGTTACTGGCTTTGATAAGACAACACTGAAGAGCACTGTTACTCGACTTATCATCAGTGAAAACACACTACAGCACTTCAAGAGCGATGCTCCAAGAAGAACTGGTGAGAGTAAGGACTACACCGTCAAACCAAGATTCAGTCAATCGTTGCACAGCAAGGGACATAAAGAGGATGTATCGTTCAATACATCAGACCACAGTGGTGATGCATGATGGGTTTACTCAAGGACAAACGAGCAACAGCCGACACGGATGTTGTGATGAAAGCAGTGCGTAAACCAAAGTTCGTGGACAACGCCCTTCATCTTGGTGAGTATACACCACAGAAGAACTTGGAGAAGAAGGTCACGGTGAGGCAACGCAAGACCACCACCTATGCTGTCTCTACACCACACACTTACACCATGACAGAACTACAGGATTCTGTTATCCTAAAACACACAGGCACGCATGGGCGAAACTACGAAGGTTCTGTGGTCTACTTGGGTTCAAGCATTACCAGTGACAGTGACAAAAACAAACCAGTGTTGCTTTATGGTAAAGGTGCTGAAAGTGAGCGACTGCGAACATCATCGGTTCTCAATAGCGGAACAGGAACTACATTCGCTCTAAGGAACATGAAGGGTAAGACACTCGATGGCGTTGGCTTTTCTCAGAGGCAAGCACACTTTGGACAACCAATTGATGCTGGCTTAAGAACAACAGACTTGGCAATACGCATCAGTAGAGACATCGCTGATTCTCTTACGTCCGTGAACATCGCACTACCATTGAGTCCGAGTAACTCCCAAGTCGATAGAAGGCTACACAGCAACAGTTTCGTCGGCGTAGACTTTCACGGTATCACACTTGTTGATGCTCTACGGTTCATTAGTCGCCATGATGGTCGAGTCATCCACTTTGACAGGTTTGGTAACTTGCTTTACGTTCCGTTCCAGTTTGAAGAGAAGAGTCGATTTATCGACCATAACGCTCGCACTGGCCCTGCTGTCAATAACCCAATTGAGAACATATCGAACAGGGTCATCGTAGAGGGTCTACCAACGGCTGTAAACGATACCGCCTTTGCTGAGGTAAACAACTCAGAGAAGCAGTCAGGTCGGGCTGGTGAAGTGTTAGAAGAGCCACAGGTTGTCGGTGACTTCACTGTGCGAAGCAACGAGCAAGCAAGAGAGATAGGTCGTAACATATTGAAGGCCAATGCAGTCATGCTTGGTAATCTCACAAGCGCTGGTCACCCTAACAGTTGGGATTTGAGGCCGGGTATGATTATCGAGTATGACGGACAAAGAAAAATCTTAGTCGAGGTAAGACACAGATTATCTCAGAACATCGCTGACCTTGTATTCTTGAGCGTAGAAGGTGGTATCGAAGGTGTGCTGCAAGGCATTCTTGAAGGCACAAAGAACACTGGCGAGCAAGACGATACTATTGAACAGATTCTTGAGAAGAATATGGCTCTGTTTGGTGACATTGAGATTGTCTCAGTTGTCATAACAGAAGTTGTTGGACACGGTGTTTCAGGCGATGGTTTCATCATAGGACGAGGTATGGGTAGGGGTGTCGTAGGTAAAAGCGGTGACAAAGAAGTCGTAGGCGGTAGCAAAACTGCAAGATTTACAGAAAGAGGTGAGTAAATGCCAGTATCAAATCATGTAAGACGGTTGTTGATTGAGACAATTGCTGATAACATCAATGAGATGGTCATTGGTTTCGACGGTAACCCTGCTACAAAAAGCGATGGCGCTGCTGGTAGACCTGCTAAAGTTATCAATCCTACAGTGCGTATCGTGAGCGATTCTTCACTACTGGTCGAGGGATTCTTAGACGCATCGCATTCCTTCAACGAGTCACTCAAAGAAGTCTTTATTCAATTTAGAGGCGCACTCAATACTATTCCAATAGCGAGACACACTATAGCATCGTTTACGAAAACAACATCTAACGAGATACGAATACAGATACTCATTGAGGTGAAATAATGGCAGACAATCCAATATCAGGACATACAGCAGGGGCAAACGACGGACTACGAGACGGTGACCACATCCTATCTCCGTCGCTAACGAACATCTACGAAGGACTACACGGCAACGGTGTGCTCAATGCACATGATACAGCCTTTGGTAGTAGCGACAGAAACACACCAGCGAGTCTACCCGGTGCTGTATCGAGTTCTGTTGCTCATCAAGTCGTTGTCAAGGCTTGTAGTGTTATTCTTGATGGTGTGCCTTACACCATTGACAACGGCTCAGGTGGCGACGTTACACTGAATTTGACATCGACAGGTAATAATCTGACAAACACAACCACTGTTGCTTTGACATCAGGACAAGAGTGTCTATTCGTCATTGTAGCCACTTCACAAGGAGCAAAATTCATTCAAACCACACCCGTCACAACCGCCGCTGGTGCTTACTCAGACATATCAGGTTCAATTGCTGACAGTTATTTGAAAATGACCAATAACGGCCCATCAAACAACAGACAAACTGTGGTCTTGGCTACCATCAGGGCTACGTTCAACGGTAGTGCCGCTGTTGCAAACGACCTTAACCTCACACTGTCTGAAATCAACGACAAGCGAGTCTTTGTCCGACCCTCACCGTTCTATTTGTCTCCCGTAACTACGGGTGCGGTAGGCTCGACAGACCACTTGAACACACATACCGCTTTGGAAGACATTCACGGCACTGGTGAAGAAGGAGACTTCGGTAGTAACGGTGTGCTATGGCTGTCGTATAACGAGGATGACAACCTACCAAACCTCTACTTCAGTGCTAAGGATGGGTCAAACCGTCACACACATTTGCTTGGCCCGAATCGTATCAAGACAATCACAGCATCATCAGGAACAGTAACCTTTGATTTTGACGAGGCTCAGGTGTTTGAATGCAACGCAGGTGGTGCAATCAATCTCAATCCAGCGGCATCAGGATTCCCACCGGGTCATACAGTTATCGTCAGTGTGCCGAGTGGTAGTGCTGTAACCTTTGATAGCGGTGGGTTGGGTGCTGCTTTGACTGCTGGTGATGCTGCTTTATTTGTATACAACGGAACTGCTTGGAAGCGAATCATGGTGAGCGCTACAACAACCAGTAACGCAAGCGGTGCTGTCGGCTTGATTCAGTTCTCTGACGGTGCTGGTAATCACAACAGCGATGCTAAGTTGTTTTGGACTGCTGGTTCGTCTACACTCACTGTCAATGGTAAATTGACTGTTACAGGACTGATTGACCCTACTGGGCTTGAACTCACACCAGTGGGCGCTAATCCCGGTGGAACTGCCGCCAACACGCTTTGGATGGACACTGGTGCATCTAATGCTTTGAAGCATGGAGCAAACACGGTTCTTAACTCAGCATCGAGCGTTGCTGATTTGAGCGATGTAACAGCGGCAGGTTCGGGTTCAATCATATCTACAGCCGAGCGCACAAAACTCACAGGTATTGCGACTTCAGCCGATGTTACTGATGCAACAAACGTCAATGCCGCTATTGCTGGTCACACTTACACAGCGGCGACAGTCGCTGCCAACGACAAGGTGCTGATACAAGACACGGATGATAGCAACAATATCAAGACGGTTACTGCTACTTCTATAGCGGCATTGGGCGGCGGTGGAGGTGGTGGCACAAACATAGCCGATGCTGACTCAGATACGAAAATAGATGTTGAAGCGTCTTCTGATGAGGACAAAATACGCTTCGATACCGCTGGCTCTGAGAGAATGATTATTGACGAGAATGGGAAAGTTGGTATCGGCACATCTTCTCCTGATGTAGATTTAGATGTCAAAAAATCAGCAACTACGATTGCAAGAGTAGCAAGCACAGGCTCGCATGCGAACTTGCGTTTTGGTCGAGCAAGTTCTTCTTATGATGCCGCAATGTTGTTTTATGACGATATGGCTTCTACTCCTTCATTACAATGGCGTATTCAAATGACCAGTGGTGGAACTGATTTATCCATTCGTGACGAAGATGGAAGTCCTGATGGTCAAGAGATAATGAAATTCAAAGATGGTGGCGGTATTGATATTAATTGTGATGTAGCGGTTGCATCAGGTCATAGCATCACCGTAGGCGGAACAGCAGTTGCTCTTACGAGTGCGCTTGGGGCTTACCAGTTAGCAGGTGCGTCTGAAAGCGAGCCGTTTACCCCTATTGGTTCAGGTGGAGGGGGAACGTGGGCAGGGTCGCCCCCCGCTACAATTCAAGAGGCTATTGACAGGTTAGCAATTCAACTTGCGGCATTAGGTGGCCCGATTCCATGATGGCGTTAATGGCTCTACTGGCATTCATCGCAGGGTTTGTCCTGACATGGCTCGCTACGATTGGCGATTGAAGGCGCTATCTTGCCATATGTGACCGCATTCTTTGCACTGCCACAGGCTTATGCGCTTACGGTCACCATCAAGATAACGTGCTTGTAGCCTTCTTGGAATGTGCTTGTGTGTGCAAGCCCTGCACTTTACTGTGAGTTTGTCAAGGAGTCTTCCCATCACTCAGCACCTCTACGCCCGATGACATCATCAATGCGTAGGATAGCACATGAGACTTCTGTTGCTCCGTTGATAGCACTGCGAATAAGCGATGTTGGTTCAAATACCCCCGTCATGCTACGCACGCCTCCATTTTCTACGTCAGGGCCATAGAACTCAGGAAGTTTGTGTCGCATAGCCAAGACCGTATCAAGTGGGTCATAACCTGCGTTTTCAGCGATGGTAGCAGGGATGGCTTCAAGAGCATCAGCAAACGCTTCAATCGCCATTTGAGCACGCCCACCAACCTCAGAAGCGTTGGCACGCAAGTGAGCAGCGATGGCGACATATGTAGAGCCACCACCGAAGCGTATAGAGTCGCCGTTCTTGACCAGTGACACAACACCCAATGCGTCGTCAAACCCTCGCTGAATCTCATCGAGAGTGGATTGCGTAGCGCCCTTCAGTATCAGTGTGGATTCTCTGTGAGTAGTCATGCACTCCTTTGCTAATGAATTAACATACAGATACGGCACGTCGTTGTGAATAACACGGTCAATGTGACCTATGCCCGTTGTTGATGATGGCTCAGGAGTCATGTGGATTGGAGTGTTCATCAACTCATTTGACAGTCTACGCATTGTGCTCTCAGGCACACGTTGCACGATAGAGATACCTTGCTTGCGTAGATATGCAATCGCAGTATCATGCACTGCGTCACGACATAGCACAACACCAGCACCACTACTCACTACAGCCTTAGCCGCCTCAAGCAGTTTGTCTCGACCCATCGCTTGGACTTGGCTGTAGGAGTTTGCATCGGACACCTGAACAGATACGTTTGCGCTCTCTTTGCCTTCGGTCAAGCCACCATTGAGAAGTAGTATCTCCACGCCATCTTCGTTGTCCCAGTTACGAAACTCATCTCCACCACCGATGAAGTCTTTGTCAAGCACTACACCGTTGTAAAGCCACGAGTCAGCAAGAGAGCCACCGGGAACAGCGAGTGTCTTCACGTCACGAGCGTTTCCTATTGTCTCGATAGTCTCGACGCACAGGTTAGCAACCTTCTCTTCGGATGCTTCAAGCGACTTACCAGTGATAGCGGTTCTTGCTATTGCTCTGAGATATACACTCATATCATAATCTTCGTGCTTACCTACAGCGTCAGGCATTCCTTCTAAGCACTCAACAGCCATGTTTCGTGCTGTTGAGTAGCCCTTGATAATCACGTTAGGGTGCAAGCCCTTACTGAATAGACCCTCTGAGTTAGCGAGCAATTGACTCGCAAGAACGACTGTGCTTGTAGTGCCATCGTATGCGTTTGCTTCTTGCATCTTCGATACTTCTACCACCATCTTGGCGGCAGGGTGAGCAGTGTCTACTTCTCGTAGAATAGTAGCACCATCGTTGGTCACGATGACGTTACCACCACCATCCACCATCATCTTGTCCATACCCAATGGCCCAAGTGTCGTTCTTACAGTTTCAGCGATACGCTTGACTGCTTCAATGTTTAGCCTCTGTGTTGTATTGTTATCTGTCATATCCAATCTACCTCAATTTCAACTATAGAGCCGTCGTCCATACTTCGGCTCTTTACAATACCATTGTCACGACCATACATGTAGAGGTCGTATGTCAATTGGCAGTCTTTGAGGCAGTAGTCGGCTACCTCAAGGAATTTACCTTCACGCCATGCCGTTGGTGCATCGCTACTTTGCATACTCTTCGATGAGTCGAGAGTAGAACGAACAAGAGTATCAAGCGTCGTGTGAACTTTACCCACACTCAATGCTGCTTTATCAACCAACATCTTGGTATCAATGATACTCTCGCTCTTACCAATCAGTTCACCTGCTGTCCAGCAGTCCAGTGCGGCGTTTAGCACTGGTAAGTCAAACTTGCGAATGTTGTGACCGAGAATCTTACCACCATTGTCAATGTGCTTCTGTAAGTGGTCGCCTAACGTGCGAGGATGTAGGTCATGCACTGTGGCATTAGCCATCTCTATGTCCTCTTTGGCGAAAACGTGACCGTCGTTGCCGTCCCATGTAGCGACGACTGTGGGTTCAAACAAACTGTGTTTGTCCCAACCACCTATCTCCCAAGAGAAGTTGCCAGTTTCAATATCAAGTGCCATTACATCGCTCATACTCATGCCTCCGTGTATTCCCAGTAAATGTATTCTTCAGTTTCAATCTTGAGTTTGAGATTATGCTGGTTATCATCTTCGCTCATCAAGCCCACCATCCTACTGCTTTGTTGATGAAACCATAGTGTCCTTCAGGTTGGACTGGCATACCATTGTATTCAGCCCAGCACTTCTCACTACAAAAATGTCTCACACCTACAGCGGTATGGTCATCGAATTTTGCATCTTTCTCGCAAAGGACACACTTCATGCATCCACCTCCTTTTGACGGATGTAGACGGTAGAGCCATCCTTAGCCGCATCAAACATGTGAGCACCCCACTTGGAGAAGCGATTGAACGCAGTGCCACGAGTGACTTGCTCAGCGATACAGTATTGCTTGATGACAGCCGACTTCTTACGCCAGCCCTCACCACGCTTGTCCAATTCAACTGGTGCAACTGTGTTGTATGCATTGACCCAGTTCTTTGCATGGTTGGCCTTCTCGGTTTGCTTAGCACCGACTTCAACCTCACCTTCAAGCCATAGAATCAGATTCTTGAACAGGTCGTAGATAATCTCCTTCGCCATGTCAAGATGCTCACCAGTGATAACCCACTTCTCATCCATCATGGCGATGTGAGTAGCGAGGATGACTGAGTAGTTCTCCATAGCGGGAATAAACGATGCGACGACGTTACCGATAGCGAAGTTCAAACCGTCCAGTAGCGAATACAAGTCCTCAACCAAGTCGTATGTAGCCACATAGAATGACTCGTCGGCTGTGAACATCTCGTTCATGACAGACTGGACGACATCTTCTTGCTCTTCACGAGTCATACCATCCCATTCAGTGAATGAAATCTCAGTCAGGTTCAGAACTCGGTCACGCAGTCGCTTCTCAAGCCCAGTGAAGTAGTCGATAATCTCCTCGTAGGACAACTTTTGCTTAGGGGTCTTTGTAAACGCACGCTCCATACGTTTCATACTGACTCCCATACGTCTATCCATGTCCCAGTCAGACCAATACAACAGAACACGCTGGAAGATACCCTTCGTTAAAACATACTCCTTAACACCAGCAGGTGGGTAGGTTGTAATCCACAGTGAGACAAGTGATTCAGTCTCGATACGGCGACCACTCAAGTGCTTAACAAGGATGTTTGAGTTGCTACCAATCGGGTTACATGCTGACTGTAGATACAGAACAGTCTCTTGCGAGTGCTTGCCGGGATTGAGGATAATACTACCTTCGTCAAAGTTCAGTGCCTTCTGACCAGCAAGCATACCCTCTGTTTGAACAGCCACTTGTTCTTTCTTTCCGTTCTCATCAACGACTGTCTCATTGGTGACACCACCAATCAGTCCAGCGTCAGACCCTGATGTATACATGTCTTGATGCAAACCACAGTCCTTCAGCACGTCACCTACAAACTCCCATGCTACCGACTTACCAGTCCTCGATGGTTGAATCCAAAAGACGTGGACTCGTGGGTCAAGGTGGCTTGCATCCCACGGTATGCGAATGAAGGGCGCTGCTATCTGTCCTTGTATGTAAAAGAATGATAGCATCGCTGGGATGTCGTTGTCAATACTTGTTCTACTAAATCTCTCAACATAGCCATCGAAGAACGGGTAGTTCTTGACTGCCATGTAATCTTGTGCTTCTCTCATAATGTCTCTACCTCTTACTGTTCCTTTATATATCAACTTTCAATCTTAGTTGTCTTGATTGTCCGTTGTATCGTCTGAACATTATACTTCTATTCTACTCAGCATATAATCATAGTGTATAGACAAGACATCGGACAGGCTATACAACTATGTATTATGATGTTGCTTTAAAAACCCCTCTTGCGCTTGACGTTTCGCTCAATATGAACAGGTGATTCGCTGGTCAAAACACTGACAATGAGTTGCCTTTTCTTGTCACCAAGCCCCTTTACTTGCTTCAATGACTCAGGGAAACACATCTCCTCCAAGTTACCACACTTGTCCAGTAAACGCTCAGCCAACTCAGCACCTACGCCGGGTATTGTAAGCAACATGTCTACACGCACGTCATTCGTAGATACCCTACGAATAGCATGAGCGCCATGCTTACTGGCTGGTTTGTGCAACTTGTTGTGTAACTTTGTGATGAACATGGCCGCTTCGCTGACGTTAGCAGTGAAGAAAACTTGACAGTCGAAGTCAGCCATGATGCGAGCAATCGTGCCAGTGAGTTCGTTTTGCACTCTACTGTGAGTCAGGAATCGACCCTGCTTCTTGGCGAAGGCCACATACTTGGCTATTGAACCATGAATGACAAGGAAGAAACGCTCGTAGTTGGCATCCATGTTGTCCAGTTGTCGCCATAGATGACCGCTGTGACTCGATTGAAACAAGTCTGTAACACTCTTCGCTTCTACGCAAGCAGCGCCTAACAGGTAGTCACCGACAACGAGAGGTTGTCTGACGACGTTCAATCCTTCCTTCTTGGCTCTACGCTCTATTGATTCGCATAGAGTTCCTCTTTCGTTTGAGTCAATGATTAGGTCAGGTTTTGGCATCTTTGTCACCCTTTGCTTGATGTTTATGATTGTGGCAATAATCCTCATGAACAACTTGACGACATCTTGTTCCCCTACTGGTTGTGCCTTTACAACGAAAGTGGTCAGGGAGTGTGTCTACGTTCTCTTTACAAGTAGCACAGATGTTCAACTTCACTTTTTGTCTGTTTCTTCTGCTGGTTGCATCGCCACACACTGAGCAGTGATAGCCATGCATTCTGTGTTTAGTTTCCATCTGTATCACCTATGCTACCGTCAAAGTATCGACATCTACCACTGCAAAGCCCATCGTATTCAAGCGTAGCGCACGATGCGGCTGAGTAACCGTTGTTACCAGCGCCGCCAAAGACGATGTTCTCTACTTGTTCACGAGTAATACGAGGGGAGTAATCAACCCATCCCTGCTCTTGTATGATAGCACATATGCGATTAACATGCTCAGCCTTCGCATCATCTTCGATGGCATCAGGTGGATAGAACCAACGCAGTCGTGCGGCAAGATACGATGCTAAGTGAAACCTCGCCTTGTGTGTCGGGTTACCTTCACCGAGGGCTGACTGTGCAAGACATGGAAGCACGATGATGTCACCCAGCGTAATATCAGGTAGCCCTTCGACCTTCTCAATCGTCTTCTTGAATGGGCTTCTACGCTCTGCTACCTTAATAGCAACATCGTTTTGACCATGTTCTATGTAACCACTAACAGGCTCTTGGGCTTTCTCCATCAAATCATCGTGCGTAAGATTGAGAATAGAATCGGAGTCGAGTGGTATGCTCCAGCATCCTCGTCTACTGTTGTATGAGTTTGGAATGCGAATCATACCTGACGTATCGAAGGCAACAGTAGGGTCGTTGCAAGAGAGTGACAGTTTCTTGTGCCACGAGGCTATGAGTTTCCTACCACCCTCTTTGACTCTCGCTACGCTGTAGCCATCTGATGGAGTGTGTATGTTCTGTAGCGGAATCCAAATGTGGAAACCACCACCACTGAACCATACGAAGTGGCGAATGTCTTCACTGAGCAAAAAACGATGTAGCCTTTTAACCTGTTCGTGCATGAAGGAAAAATCAACATCAGCACCACGTTGTTTGAAATCCTTGCAGTCAAAATCCATGACGAAGTGACGGATGATTGGTGTGTCGTAGTCTACTCTATGGTTTCTCGGTGGCTTAGTGGCCCGATAACCGTATGCTGTGAAGTAGACGTTACCGCTACCGTTCTTACCCTTCCAGTATCGTTCCAACTCTTGCCAGTTTCTTACGCAGTAGCGACCACCCTGCTTTCCGTTTGAGGCTATCTCAAGCACCTCACGAGGAAAATCCAGTGTGATGAAGCCCATTGTATCAACCCTCTACGCTTTCTATGAGTGTGACTTGTTCTAACACTTTACTGATAACATCGTCTAAGGTATCGCTGATGTGCTCCAACTTCATCCTTGATGGATGGATGATAATTTCAAAGAGTAAACTTGTCACGTCACCTATATCCTCATGATAATTCTCAATCAAAATCCGTGATGTAGTGTGAACTTTAATTCGTTTTGAAAGAAGAGACGACTCAACTGTGAAATTGTAGGAAGGCCATATCTTGCTTAACGCCTTCTCCATGAGTTTACAGATTGCAAGAAGTCCTTCTCTATCCATACCGTCGCCTCACATGTCTTCAGGGTCAATAGCCAAGTCACCCATCCAAGCAGGGCATAGTTCCATGAAATCACACCAAGCGCACTTATTCTCGTGAGCCTCAGCAGGGAAGTCATCTTTCAGGTGAGCATCAACCAATCGCACGAGTCTCTTCTCTACGGTCTTAGGAGCGTAGCGACCACCCGGCCCTTTCACACTCTCGTAATCCCATAGAGGGCCGTCACCTCCGTTGATACCCCCACCGGGGAACTGCCAACCCCAGCCGATAACTGGTAGGTATTCGATGTGAGGGCTGTGCTCCAGCATCATACGGTAGAACTGCATCTCGGCACGCATCTGAGAGCGCTTACGCTCAACCCACTTACCAGTCTTCAACTCCATCAAGATGATACCAGTGTGGTCTTCGTCAATGAAGATACGGTCAATGTAACCCTTCATGTGAATCGGCACTTCCGTTCCGTCACTGGCTACTATGATTCGCTTTGAGTGAACTTCTACTTCATTAGCGATAGGAAACCAGTCTCTTGAGTTGTCTTGCATGTGTAACAGCCGTTCAAACTGCCAGTCTACATACAGATTGAGTTGAGGCTCTTCACCAAAAACGTAGGGTGTAGGAGGCTTAGGTAGCGACTTACGCAACTCCTTCTTCGCTAAGTTGAGATTGCCTTCAGCGATGAGGTCGTTCACCGTTTGTAGGTTGTCAGATGAGGCTTTCCAAAAGTATTCAACTGCGTCGTGGACGTTAGAGCCACGAATGTGGTGGTCTACCTCTTCGCCCCTCATCCCCAGTATCTTCTCAAAGTAATACTGCTTCGGGCAAAAGTCGAATGTGCCGAGTGAGGATTTTGATATACGAAGTATCTTGTCAGTCATCTCAGGTTGCCAGTTGTATAGGCTCTTCTCGTATGACTCAAGCATCTCAGGATATTTGTATGGCTCATCCTCTTCTTCGTTAGGATTCCAGCGCATCACTTGTCATCTCCGAATTTATTGTATCGTGCTTGAGGGACGTAGTAACGTGACTTCAACTTGTCAAGTCCTGAGTCCTTGTATGCCTCATCTGTTTCCTCGTCATCCATTGTCAGGCGCAAGAGAATGAAGTAACCAATCAGGTCTTCAATCACGTCAATGTCAGACTCGATGGTGTCGCTTCCACGCATGAGTCTACTGAGTTTGTCATCAATCCTGACTCTTAAGCCAGCATCGGGAGGAAGGTCGCTGAAGAAACGGATAGGGTCAAAGGCACTGTCACCATACTGAGCGTTCTTCTCAGCGAGTAGGTTCACTACCTTACCTGCAATCTTGGCACACTTGATTTTGAAAGTCTCTTCTTCAGTCATTCTTCCTCACCAACCTCATCTTTACTGTTCCTTTTTATATCAACTTCAAACGTCATTCCAAACTCAGTGAGTTTGGTTTGTCTTCGTCCATCAGTTGTCAGTCCGTATTCGTCCAGTGTTGTTTGTCTTGTCTTTTTCATTTTGTCACCTCAAAAATATGACTTTGGCATTGTCGCTCCCGAAGCAGCATCAAGCGCCCAGTCAAGGCTCTCGTAGATTCGCATGAGTTTAGATTTAACCATCACACTGAGCACTTTGTCCCAGTCTATGGCGTAGTTCTCCAACTCCGCTTTATCACGGAAAGCAACGAAGTCTACCTTCTTTCGCTCTCCTTTGAGTGTGTAGTAGTCAGGCACGTCATTGTTGAAGCCCTTGACATAAATCCATGATACACTGTCGCCTTTGTTCCATCGCTCTTCAGCATTGGTGGCAACGTGTTGATTGTAATACATGGCGGCTTTGGCTGGTGCGGGTAGGCTCTTGTAGTCCTTGAAGTCCATCGTCAATCGAGACGAGCAAGCCACGTCCTCAATCGGTATCTCACCGTTCTTGACTTGGAGGCTTATCTCCCTCAGCACGTCAGTAACAGCCGTTTCATCAGCACCAGTGCCTATCATTTGCATGGCTACTTGTTGAATGTGCTTGGTCAAACGTGAAGAACTGGAGGCTTTGATTTCATAACCAGCAATCTTCATCTCACCTTTGCTCTTCTCAGGCCACACCTTGATGCCGAAGTAACGATTCTTCACTGGCGCAGTCGTCCAGTAATCGAAGTAAGCCTCAAGTTCAACTTCCATTGTTGGTAACTCAAGTTTGTCCTTAGCAGTCTTGGTCAAGTGCTCTGCAAGCGATGTCGCTTTATCAAATGGAACTTGGATGAAGGCTGAATCTGTGTGACCATAGAGTGATTTGTAACCTTGCTCTTCGCTTTCAGTCAGTAGGTGGTGAATACACTCACGCCCTCTGTGTGTGATAGCGGCGGCTATATCGTTGTCAATCCACATACCTTGTAGGGCTTTCATCCCAGTCATACCGTAGAGTGCATTGACGAGAACCTTCGCCGCTGTTTGCATCATGTCGTAACCGAGTTTCTCATCAGGGTCTGTAGTCTCACGCATAAGTCTCTTGTATTCAGCACGCAGTTCAAGCATCTCTTCTACGATAGCAGGGAGTAAACCTTTCTCCTTTTGACACCAGTGTGAGCCATCGCCCAGTGTCTTGGTAGTCTCTGTAGGTTGGTCACGCTTAGTAAGGTAACATAAATTGTCAGAGAGAATGATGTTAGGATAGAGAGAAGCATAGTCCACAATGGCTACGCCTTCGTGACGACCCGGTATAGGGTCGGGAATGTGGGCGGCAGTGAGTTGTTCACGTCGGTTGTTGATAGCACTCTTGGCTTTCTTGTCCGTCCTTCTACCAACAAGCCCTCTGAAGTATCGAGTGACTTTGTGTGTGCTCGCCCACGAGACACCACACAACTGCTGAGTAGCAACGAAGAAGTCAATGGCGTTGAGTTTCTTGTCGATGTCACGCAGTAACGTAGTATCGAGGAGACAGTAATCTACGAACTCACTCCAGTATTCATACCAACCATTGTGAACGGTCATGCCCTCAATCTCTTCTGTCAGTTTACTGCCAAGTTCAAGCAACTCCGCTATAGTATTCAACTTGCGGTTAGGTAGTTGTCCACGTCCTGACTTTTGCCATAGCGATTCAAAGCCACTACCACTCTTCCAGTGAGCCGCTGAGTCCCAACACAACCTACCCTTGATGGGCTGTTGAGTGTCCTTGTAGCCATCTCTACCTTTGAATGGTCGAATCACTTGACCGAGTGGTGAGAGTTGGTCAGGGTCTTTCAGTCTACGCATCAGGTGTGGTAAGTCAGCCCACATGATAGCATGGGCTACGAGAATGTCAGGGTCACGCTTGTGTAAGAATTTGATGAAGGCTTCATGCATCTCCGCTTCGGAAGGGTAGATTTGCAGTATGTATTCTTCATCACGCACCTTCATGTGTCTCGCACTTACGATGTGTGTTGGATGAGGACAGTTGGTTCTTTCCTCATCAGCCCATGCAAAGACATGCGGAATATCAAGGTCGCTGTCTACAACAGCCATGACGGATGTGAAGTCATCTTTGGTGTCCCACTCCAAATCAAAATACCACACTCGTGGCTTGAACTCAGGTAACTTCTCAGGATAGAGTTGCAGTAGCACTTGGTCGAGATAATTCAAGTCTGCTTCATAAGTAGGCATCTCATCTTTGATGTCCCATAGGTCAGTAGGTCTGTCCACTTCGACCTTCATAAGTGGGGTTTTGTCGATACCAGTGGCACGAATACTCCGATGAATCTGAGCACTGGGGTATCGAGCCATCATACGATTGAGTTTCCACTCAGGTGTGTTCACTGGAATCCAGCAGTGTGGTTTCACATACCTCTCGTCTTCAGGCCATATGTGCTCTTCGTGCAGTATGCCTTCCTTGTCACGAGTCCGTAGGTAGAGATTGGGTTGTCCGAAGTTGTCAGACTCAGCAGGGTAATACCAGTCGATAATCATTCAATCACGCTCGTTGGTCTACGATAACAAGTAGGTCATCATCTTTCTCAAGAGCGATGATAGTCGCTTCGCCTATGTGTATGGTGGCCTCACCACCACCGAGTAGAGCGATGCTGTCCATTAACCACGAGCCGTATGTAGAACTCACGCTACCAGTGACCGGGCCAGTAGAATCACGCAACTCAAGCGTAGTGAACAACTTGGTTTCGTGTCTCTTGCCCGATGATATGAGGAACTCATTCTCACTGGGATTGGCTGTAATCTTGAAGATAGGACTGCTGTTGAGAATGCCTCGCATCTTCGATACAGTAGCCAACTCATCCAGTGTGATGACTCCTGATACACTCAGGTCGCACGAGTGAAACTTTGTCCACTCACTGGCTTCAGCCTCCTCAATCAACTTCTCAAACAGTGAAGCCTTAGCCGCACTGACGATTGTAGAAGACGTAGGCATTGAAATCTTGGATGACCCACATGTGATGTTCAGTGTCTTGGCTGAGCCTGTCTGTGAGATGCTCACGACATCATCCTTCGCCGCCTTGAGGAACTGACGAACCTTGACCAGTTCAGTGATGTCAAGGTTACCATTTTCTTTCACCTCTCCGTCTACTTCTCTTGTCTTCGTTATGTAGTGGGAGATGAAAGCAACTGATGCTGTCATGGATTTGTCATCGAAGTGTATTCGCAAGTCCTCTGCCTTGCCGAACTCCGATAGGAAGCCCAACAACTGTTTTCTGTTTATGTTTAGTTTCGTCATAGTATCACCTCAAGGTGGGGGGAAATTCAGTGGAGGAGGAAAGTATAACCCCCTAACGGAAAGAACAGGTGTTTCGGCCCACCTGCGCCCCAAAGAGTCCTGAATTTTTACCCCGTAAACCCCCATGAGTATCAAAGCGTCCCGTCGTAGAGTTCAGGTAGTCCATACCACTGTGGGTCTTTACCAGCCTCTGTAACGAGTGTAGTGCGCTTCTGTCCTTGTAGTCGAGCATTGGTCTTGCTCTTGTCGAATGTAACAGTGTATTCGGATTTGACAACATCACCAGTGTCTTCATCGAGAATGTCCTTGCGCTCACAGATGAGGATTTGATAGACGAAGTTGTTGCTCGCCTTCTCCCAGTCAGGTCGCCACGTTGATGCTACATCTTCGTTCTTACCCCACGAGTAGTTGGTCAATCGCAAGTGCGTCTCCCAAAAGACTCGCACACCCAGTTTCACAAGTGCTCGGCAAAGACCTGTAAGTTGGTGGAAGCGAGTCTTACGAATAGCCCAGTCCCATTGGTGACCGACCTTCTTGTTCCAGTCAGCCGCCTCGATACCATCCTTAGCAATGTTCAAGTCTACGATACGCATACAGTTCACGCATACGCTGTCCCAAAGGTCTACACCAGTGACGTGGAATCCCCACAATCGTGGCCCATCATAGTCAGGGTCACGTTGCTTTTGTGCAACATCGACAGCGAACTGTGCAAGAGACATCACTCTGTCGTGAGTTGCTGGATAGTTGTAGGCAGTGCTGTCACCTTTCATCATGACCCACGGCTCAAATGTTTTGATGTTGTCATTGTCACGATGGAACGCTGACTTGTTAGCGGCAAGACCGCCCTCAAAGTCAAGACCCCACAGTTGGTATTGCTTCTCCTGTTCAGTGCGCTCAGGCGAAGACAACCACTTGGAGAAAGCATCTGTAACGATTGCTGTCTTACCAGTGTTATCATGCCCTGCGATACCCATGAACAAGTGAGTCTGTGGTGTGTTGTCCATCATCTCCAGTTCTTTACGGAGAGTGGCAAAGGGGTCATCATCAGTGCGCTTCGTCGCTGGTGTTTCCTCCAATACCTTCTCTTCTTCATCTTCTTTGTTTGCTTCTTTCGTTTTTCCAAAACCTGCCATTCTTCATCACCTCAGTTAAATTGACCCTCGCCAGTATCTCCACCAGTCTGTCGTCGTCGGATGCGTCGAGCATCAGCAAAGACACCCATCACCTTGAGGCTTGGGATGTCCTTACCGTCTTTGCGCTTGACTGCAATACGACCACACACCAATACTGTGGAGCGCTCCGCATAAGGAATAGTCTCGTCGTCTGTTCGTGCAACGAAAGGAGCAGTCAAATCGTTACAAGCACTACCGACCCAACACATAACATCAGCGGCATCGCTACTACCATGTGCGCTCTGAAGAGCAGTGGAAGTGAGAGTGATTGAGTAACCTCGTCCATCTTCGTCATACTGATTGTCACGAGGCTCAGTGGACATACGGTTCACTGTTCCCTTCGTGAAGACGATAGGGCCACTGCGACCTTGCTCACCGTTGATGGTGAAGGTGCGACTACCTGACTCAAACGCTTCAACCAACTCATCGAGTGGAACGAAGTGGGGGTGAAGTTCATTGTCTGTCCAAAACTTGAATGGTCGGAGTAGAGCACGCATGTTCTCATTGACGAACTCATCTGTGTATTCGATGGCTTTGGATGTTCCCATGCTGGTAGACAAGACATCCTTGAATCCTTCAGCGGCCTTCTCGCTTGGTGGTCGTGCCATGATACGACATGGCTCACCAATAAGAACTTCAGCGTCAGCGTCTTCGCCTTGCATGTCAAGTCTCCATAGTTGAATAGCACCATCGTTGGTGAACTCATCTTCAGGAGCACCCAAAAAGTGGTAGTTGCGACCATTCATCGACATGGCCTTTGGTCGCCCACTCTTAGCGAGCAAACAGATACGCTCGCCGTCAGCGATGAATGAGTTCTCAGGGACTTCATCCACAGGTATCTCTGTGAGTGCAGTGCCGTTGTTGGTAGATAACGACCATTGAGTTTGTCCGTTTTGTTTGATGTAGTGTCCAACCATACCGCTACCAATAGCGTTGTTGGGGTCGAGTGTGAAGTCACGCTTAGCACGAGCAACGAGGTTGCTTCGACGGTCACGTCGCTTGTCATCGACACCGACAAAGCATCCAACGAATGGAACAGACCCGGCCATAGGTGCGCCACCGCCACCAATGTTTCGTGTCTCAATGAACATCTGTTCAGCCCAGTCGATGAGCAAGTCCTCATCTTCTTGGCTTGGGTCAGTGCATCCATGCTCCTTGCTGATTTGCTCAAGGAAGTCTGCAACTACCTTTTGGATGTCTTGTTTTGTGCGAGTAGCGTATTGCTCCAGTCGCTCAAGCACACCTTCGGGTAGGCTACTGCTTACCGCTACGGCATGGTCGTCTTCGTTTTGTTCGTTATCTTCGTATTCTTCAGTCATGATAATACCTCCTTTCGTAGTCGTGCCACAAGGCAATCAACAAAGGAATGTGAACCGATAGGCCATTCATACATGTGGGGAATCATCTCTCCCAGCACACCCATGACTGTCCATGTGTTGTCTTCGTCCATCTCAAAGAACTCGGTTAGGTTCTCATGGAATGTTCGCATGACGAAGGTAAGTGAAAGCCCTCGGTCAAGCATGGAATAGAGTTGCTTACGCATGTCGCCATACTCACCAGCGATAGCGGCAAGTGCGGCCTGTGATGGGTTGCCCCCATCGGATAGTCTCTCATGTAGAGCAACAAGAGGAGCGTCACCATGACTCTCCATGATAGCGATAGCGCTACGCATGTCGCCACCAGTGAACTTCATAAGTAGCATGAATGTGTTATTCCAAGCGCTGAGTGTTACGCTGTCACCAACCCAACTCAAGTGTCCTTTGAATAAATCAACAAGCCTCTTAGCCCCATCTTCAGGACTGATAGGCTTGAACTCATACACAAGACACCTGCTTTGAATAGCAGGTTTGATTTTGCTAATCTCGTTGCATGTGAAGATGTAGAAGACGTTCTCAGCATACTCTTCCATGATGCCTCTCAGTGCATCCTGAGCCGCTGGGGTGAGGCCGTCAGCCTCGTCTACAATGATGCCTCTCCTGTCAGTGCCTACAGCCTTGACAGCGCTCATCTGTTTGAGTTGGTTACGAATGTAGTCAAGCCCTCTGTCGTCTGAGGCATTGACAATGATGTAGTTCATGGGGTCAAAGAAGTCACCCATCTTCTCACGGAGCATGACCTTCGCCGCAGTGGACTTGCCAGTGCCTTGCATACCGTGGAGGAGAACAGCACGAGGCCACGAACCTGAGTCACGCCAGCCCATAGCGTCGGAGACAAAGGCAGTCTGACCTGCTATGTCCTCCAAGGTCTGTGGTTCTGTGCTGTTCTCCATGAATATCATCTCTACTATTCCTTTATATATCAACTTCAAATTGGCTCTTCCATTGTTCCTTCAAACATAATTGACTTGTGCTCAGCATCGTATGCCTCAGCCCACGCCGCAAGGGTGCTACCATAGTCCGAAGGCATTGGATTTTGCCAAACCCACACCCACATGTGGTAGCCTACCTTGTCAGCGAAGGCGCTGTGTATTGGGTATTCTCTATTGATGGTATTTAGAAGAAGTCGTAGTCTCTTCTGTGATATGATAGATGTAAAACCATCTATAGGAAACTCGTGAGCGAGGAAGTCTCCGATACCCAGCACCTTTTGAATGTAAGGTAAGAGACTCGGTGGTGGAGGGTTACGCCATACAACAGAGCGTCTGAGTCTATATCCCGCCTTTGCTTGTGAGTCTTTACTTACATAGGTATTGAACTTGAGTTGGCCGAGCATGTAGCCTAAGCCGATACCGAATCCTGTCTTGTCATTTGTTTGCATCGTCATTGTTCCAACCTCACATACAAGATGTAACCATACTTACTCGGAATAACACGAGCCTTTCGACCCTCAAACCGATGAGCCTTTGCGTAGTATTGTGCTCCATCTTTCGTTGAATGCACATCATCAATAAGATACAAGTGACCATTGAAGGTGCGATTTGATGACACCTTAGCCATCAAATTTCTGTTCTTGTGGGTATACATTTTACCGAATATAACTCTACCATCGTCTGTTAATGCCAGTTTACGCCCTCCCAGTATCAAGTCAAGTGTCCAACGCCTTCGCAAGCCCTTGTGTGTTTTGACAAATTTACTCATTCTACACCACTCCTTGCTAACAGTTCGACATACTGAGTCACGTCTTTGATACCCAAGTCAGCCCTCAGTTTGATGACCGTCCAGTCGTATAGAAAGAGAGAGTGGTTTCTGATACCAACTTGCACTGCCGCTATCTCAGCCACAGCACACTCGATGTCCAGTGGGTTCTGTAACTCTTCAGGAAGAGGATGTGCGTCTGTTACACATACAACATCATCAATACCATCAAGCGCCCCCAACAAATACTCACCTCCAGTCAAGTATTCTATTTTCAAGAAGACCTTAGTTCGGTCAGCGTGCATCACATAACCACCAATAGCATCGGGCTTGAACTCTTGAGAGGGTTTGATAAGTCGAATACAACTCACATCAGGTGACTGCAATCTACGAACAATGTCATCCCAATCGCTGTCAGTGGACATGTAGCCACTCCCATGCTCACCCTCCACACGAGTTGCAAAAGTCTCAAGGGGTGAATGTTTTTTCACTCTGTCTATGATTGTCTCAACACCGCTATCGGGACATCGCACTGCTTCATAGAGATAGTTGGCACTGTAACCATGTTTACCTATCCTTCGTCCCATCCTGTCTCGCACGACATGGTTGTGAAGATATACGATGTCACCTTTGGGAACAACTACAGCCAAGTGATTCTCTTCAGGGGGAGCGAGTGAAGTATATGCTTTCCATCGCATAGGTGAAGGAAACCAATCATACTCAGTCCATCGTTTGTTTGCTCTGAGGCTCTCTTTGTCTCTGAACAATTTGACGATGGTTGTTGAAGTCATGTTGCGTGTCACGACTTCGTGAGGCACTGCATGAATACGAGCGAGCGCTCCAAAGAATGCTCTCTTCGTTATAACTGGCTTGTCTCTAAGACACCATCGCCAAAGCAGTCGTGCTTCCTTCTCGTTGAATTTGTGCGCCACCTCTGTGAAAGTCGTGGCTGATTGGAGTAGTGCTTCGACATAAGCGAGGTCGAAGTCTCGTGAGCCTGAGTTCGCACTCTCAGATGCAAGAGTCATCCATGCCTCTTCTTCGGGTAACATATCCTTGACCACATCGTAAAACGATGTTGCTTCATAAGTGATGAGTTTGAATGGGTCAGTCCTATACGGTAATTGGTCGATGTAGAACAGACGATGAAGAGCCAGTGTGTCCTCAAGTTTTTCCAGCCGAGCCAGTTGCTTGACTGGTGATTCACCTAAGCGTAGTTGCTCATGTATGTCAGCGAGTAATGCAAACTTCGTCATAGCCATGCCTCAATCAAATCTGTAAAATCGCTCTGCCAACCGTTGGGTCGTGGTTGTGTACCTACTCCGAATATCTGAAACGTCAGGTCACGAACCTTGATGGCGCTGGTCTTGATGCCTCTACGCTTAGCGCATAGGTAGATGCAATCAACCATCAACCCATGTGGGCTTCGTTGGTTCATCCATCTATCATCACCTGCTACCTTGATTGACAGAGCCTTAGCGGAAGCATACTCGCCTCCCTTCAAGCCCATAGCCAACGCCAGTTCCATGCCTCTGTCTACACCAGCATGTGTCTCTACTGTGCGAGCCAGTATCTCTGCTTTGTCACTCATCGCCTAACACCTTCTTTCTTGACATCTTCAAATCACCAAGAACCCAACGGAGTCCTCTGATAACTCCCTCCAATCCTTTGTACTTCCTCATGTGATACATCTTAGTCTTCTTGTCAGTTTTTCTTGTGATAGCCAAGAGATGCTTGTTCTGTTTTCGCTCAGCCTCATTGAGCATAGTCTCAATCTCTTCCCATGTTCTCTCGTAGGAGAAGTTCTCACTGTCTTGATGGTCGTTCATTCAATCAACTCCGTCAATCTTTTAATAGCCATAACCAACCAATCAAAAGAGGTATCTGCACCTGTATTACAAATGTCCTGTATGCCCTCACGCAACCGCTTGACTTCTGCTAAGAGAAGTGGTGCGTCGGCTATGAGTCGTGCGTCTGCTTCACTAAGCGATACTACTTCCCCATCATCATTTCTTCTTTCAATGAAGGCGTAGGGGTCATCATGTTTAGGTGTTATAACAACCCACCCCCGTTCATCATCACCATCAGCAATCCACGGTGCAGGTGTGACTCCTTCGTGTTTGTCTGTGTCAATCATCATTGTGCCACCTCCTTCTTGTTCTCCATGATAGCGGAGACATCCATCATGGCTGTCTCTACCTCAGTGAACATAACATTGAGTAGTGTGTCTCCAGCACGAGTGCTGATTGTTTCATCCATCAATTTGTCAATGGCTTTCTTGAGTGCTGGTGCATGTTTCTCTTCTTCGATGCTCCATTCAGAATCGTCAGTGAGCATCTTCGCTATGTCGTCAATGGCATTTTCAACCACCACGCTGTAGTAGGCCGGGTCTGTATCTGTAGGCACGAAGTTGCGAATAGCCATAGCCAATAGACGAGCCATGACATTCTTCTGTGGGAACTTGGCTGGCATCCGTTGCTGAACCTCAGCACACTTTCGATAGCCTCTACCATGTGTCTTACCACCTGTGTTTTCAAAGTCAGTCTCAATCAGCATGGCCGCACCAGTCTTCAAATCCATGACGTAGAGATGAGGGTCAGCGTAGTATTCCTCTTTGGAGTCACGCCTGTTCTTCTCTTGCTTGGTCAGTTCACTTGCAAACTTGCTTAATGCCTTACCTGTTCCATCAGTCCATTCCATGTTATCACCTTCTACTGTTGCTTTATATATCAACTTCAAACAATCGTTTATCGAGAGCATTCTTTGTCCCGCCTTTCGTAATAGACCACTTGCGTTTCTTCGCCTGAGTTCTGAGTTCCCTCACCTTCCTCATGATGATGACCATTCGCTCTTCCAATCGCTTCTCAAATGCAACCATACGACTGTTCACTGTGGAGAGCAGTGTCTTCATTTTCTCCTCGTGCTCCTTTTGCATAGAAACAATGCTGGCTTTTAAGGTATTGAACTCGCTACTGTATTCCAGTGAGGCTTCATCAACCAACTTCTCGATAGCCTCTTTGACCAGTGCGTCAATTGTCTGTGTGAGTGTGTCCATCTTCTCATCCATGATGTCAAGTTTTGCAACCAACTCTTGTTTAGTCAATTCATCGTTGCTCGACATCACACGAATGTTCTGTAACTTTGAGTATGAATTTTCGTAGAGACAGTCGTGACAAATCTTTTGATTAGATTTCATCGACCTCTTTGTGAACGGGAGTTTACACTTCATACACTCAACACTGTAAGTCATCAAGCATCCCTCCTGTAGTTCCTGACGTAGAGCATACCACCAGTTGAGCGTATGGTTTCCTCTATTGTGATTGGAGGATAACGAACTCCTTGATGTTGCACGTCAATTCGTGGTGGGTCGGGCGGAGGTGTGAGTTTTGCCTGTTGCTTCATAGCCTCGCAGTCCTCGCATTTTGGTAGAGACTTGGCGAACCTATCACTCATACACCTGTCATGCCACGAGCCTATTCGTTCTTCACCACACAAGTAACCGTTACCATCTATGCTGGTGTGTAATACATTTGGTGTGTATTTCTTCTCATTCATCTTCAATCACCTTCATCAGTTCTTGTTGTATTGGTCTATGTTCAGGCATCCATATACCACCCAGCCAATACAGAAGTATCATCATCCCAAGTCCACATAATAGTTCAAACATCATTCTGTCACCTCTATGTGATTGAAGATGTGGGCTATCACATCAACAGTCCAACCGTTACCAATGGCCTTGTATCTACGAGTGTTACTTACTCCTTCTGTGTAGCCATCAGGAAGAGTCTGTAGTCGCTCACACTCCAGTGGTGTGAGTTTCCTCCACGTCGTTTCGCTTGTTGCTATCTTCGCTTCTCTGTGTCCACCCATGCTTGTAGTAAGCGTAGGACATTTACCATCGGGATGGTAGACTCGTTTGATAGATTCATGTTTGGAGTTGATGTCAGCATCGCCTACATGACACAAGCCACTGTCGCTGAACACCAACTGTCGTCTGTGTTTCTCAAAGTAGGATTTCAAGTTGCCACCCTTGTAGTAGTTAGCATCTAAGCAATACGACTTGTCTCTGTCCACATACCCATCAATCTCCAGTATGTCTTTCAGCACAATGCCTTTGTCTTCAGGCTGTGTGATGTTCGGTATGTTCGTCCAGTAGAGTCTGACTCTGTTCTGTGCTGATACGAGACTTGAGTTTATCATGACAGGCTCTACACCGAGTATGGCACTTATGGCATCTTGAATGTCCTTCCGCATCCTCACATTCTCCAGTAAGAAATACTTCGGCTTGTAGTGCTTCACGACATCTACGAAGTCAAAGAATAGACGACTACGAGGGTCATCGAAGTTGAGTCTGTGTCCAGCGAAGGAGAAGCCTTGACATGGCGAGCCACCCATAATCAAATCGACATCCTCTAAATCCCAGTCACGCCAGTTGAGAATATCACCTAAGCGTATGTTGTCAGGGTAGTTCTTGTCAGCAATCTGAATAGCATACTTGTCTACCTCAGACGAGTAGTAGTTATCGAACTCAATACCTGCTCGCTCCAAAGCCAGTCGGCCACATGCTATACCATCAAACAATCCTACTACGTTTCTTATCTTCATCCAAACACCACCTCTTGTATCTCTATGAGTATTTGCATCTGAGTCTTTTTATCCAAGTCTTCCATCTGTGCGAATATCGCTGACTTGACAAAGACAGGACAACTGTGGTCGTTCTCTCCTTCGCCATCCAGCCATAGACAATCTTCTCTTTCGCAACTACATTTCATTTTCATTCCTCCGTATGTGCGTGACAAAATTCACACGATGTTGGGATGTTTCGCTTCGTCGTCTTCAATGCTGTGCAGTATCTACACTCCCAAAGACGATGGCCTAACCTCGTAGGAGAGCGATGAATTTCACGCCACACTTGGTTAATCCTATTCACGCTGTCACCTCCAGTGTAGGTTCGACCCACCACTTAGGAGCACCAGTAGGTGACCTGTCCCATCGTGGAGGGCCATTGGAGAATCGCTTGCTGTGGTAGTATGCTCGATAAGCAGTGACTGCATTCTCATGCTTGTATTCATCAGGCATGGCCTGAGCGAATGGTGTGAGTTCACCTTCGGGAATCATGTGAGACATCTCAGCCAAGTGGCGAATGCCCTTCTCACAGAAGTGAGTCTTACCAAAGCGTCGAGTGTATTCTTCGCACAGTGCGATAGCATGACGAGAAGCCCACTCAAAGTTGGCTCGTGAATCACCACACCATACAGTGCATGGGTGACGATGGTAACCACCCTTGAGTGGTGTTCCCTTCTTTGTCAGTGGCATTTGCTCAGGTGTAGCACCATGACGAATGACAGCACTACCCATCTGTTGGAGTAGTTCGACGCACATCTTGGGAACGTGCTTGTCGCAATACATCATGGCCGCTATGACCGCTTGAAAGTGTAAGATGAATATGTTCATTTTGATTTCTCCTTGTATTCTGTGTGTGTCTTTGGTAACTTGTGTGTTCGTCTACTGCACATGTTGTCCAGTAAAGCACAAACATTGGCTACACCAGTAGTCCAACGCTTCTTTGTCACTTCATCATTGACCATCGCTTGTTCTAATTCTCTGATGTCGATGTTGTCACGAAGCCAACTGATGACCTCAAACTCGACATGGCTAACACTCCCTGCTCTTTCCATAGAGAGTAGTATACTATTCCTTTATATATCAACATCAAGAGTCGTCTTTTCTCTCCTTCTGTTCTTCGTCAGCCTTCGCACTTTCGATGGCTTCTATGAGACGTGGTAGCATCTCAGTTGCCTGTTCTATAGACAAGCGAACTCCATGTCTTGTGTGTTGTTTACCATCACGAAGTATACGCAAGTCAATCCAATCCTTGCCATAGAAACTAACATGTGCAAGCCTGACATCTCCTCGACCATCCTTCCACTTCGCCTCAAGGCTACTCGATTGCCATACAGTCTTCTCAGTCATGTCTACTCCTCCTCAAGAACCATGTCGGCACGAACCCAATGCTTGTGTAAATCCCTCGCTGACCATCTTTGGACTCCGACAGTATCGTCCAAATACTCCAGTTCAAAGACACCAACGAGAGGTTCTGCTATGATGCGAGCACGATGACCTACATGTTTGTTAATCCATACACTACCAATCATTCTTCCTCATCCTCCTCTGCCTCAACCTTCATGCAACAAGTTCCCCACATCCACGGAGGCACTTTGTCACCAGTGATAGGACAAGTAGAGCCTACAAGTATTCCACTATGACTACCGAATGCCTCAGCCATTTCAAACATCTGTTGTCGAGTCATGGCTACCATGTAGTGGTCGGAGTTCTCGTGTAGTATGCGGTAACGCATGAACAAGGCATCGCCAGCGAGTAGGTTGTAGTCATCAGGATTCATCGTGATGGTTTCTACGAACTTGTTGTGAACGTAAGGAACAACAACACCCCAGTCTTCGACTGTATGTGTGTCTCCGTTATCAAGCAACACTTCTCTGTCACCGAGATACTTTGGGTATGCATCTTCAAGTGGGAGTTCGGATAGTGGTGTGCCTTCAGGAGTTGTCCACGAGGCCGCAACCGCTTGTCGCTCTTGCATCTCTTGCCTGAATGCTTCTTCTGCTGATAAAGCAACATTGGTGACCAAAGGATTGTCGTCAATCATGTCGATGTTCACTGATGCAAACAGCCCAGTGATACGCTCATGGTGTGCCTCTGAGTCAGGATGGTCTACCCTATGCTCAAGTTGCAGTGTTGTCTCGTCTATCTTGCGATAGCGACACCCAGTTCCTTCAGGTCGCCACACTGCTTTCTCAGCCATTTGATTGAAGTGTTCAAGCGCCCATACTTTCAGTTCAGGTTCGTATTCTTCTGTCATGTTATCACGTCCATATGTTCAGGTTAATCTTCTGATTCTCATAGAGGAGGAGTTTGTCACAGCATCGCACGACCAAGTAGTGGTGGCTCTCCATGATGAGAACCATGCCTTGCTTGAGGTCATGACCGCATTCAGGACACACTTCGTATATCCCTTCGCTTGACAGTATGACACCTAAGACCCACTCCTCACCTCTCCCATCAGGGAGTTGTAATTGAACATGTCGGAGGTCACACTTGTGACCATCGGGTAATATCCACATACCATCAGGAGTGATGGCTGAGGGTTTCAACTGAGCATGTTTGTATTTGTTCTTGTCTTCCATCAGTCGCTCGCCTCATTTTCAGGTGGGGCTTGTGAGACTGAGTAAGGTGGCGCTCGCTCAAAGTTGGCTCTGTGCTCATCGAGAACAGTCCTTGAAGCGTGTCGCCACATGTTGATGACCTCTTGAGGACTGAGATAGTCTTCAGGGTCTACACGACCATGCATGGTAATCTCAATGACGCTGGAACGGATAGACCATTTACCGTCATCGTTCTTGTCAAGACCTTGATGTGTCCGAGCCTTGTAGTGACCGCCGTTGTCAATGTGAGCCTGAGCAACAGCACTCATGAAGTCGATACACTGTTGCTTGGTAGAGAAGCGGAGGTTACTCATGATGGAACTCGCACCCCAATCATTAGGCTCTTGACGACCAACAAGGAAGTCTTTGATTTCATCAACAGGCTTCCAAACGAAGTCAGCAATCTCGTGACCGTAGGAGCGACGAGAACGAACCTTGCAGTATTTCCAGCCGTTCTCAACGTCGCCTTCCTTACGGTTCTTACTGCTGGTGTTCTTGACATAGGCACTCATCTCAGCGAGCCAGCCCCAGTCAGACCATCGGTGCTTGGAGTTCTTACCACGACCAGCCTTAGAGACAATGTTGTCGTTACGCTTGAGCATACGAGCCAACGACTCACGAATGTCAGCAATGACTTGTGATTCAGGCACAGCCTGAGACAAACCACGGCGCATCTCATCCCATGCAACCACGTTGTTGGCAACCATATGATGGACACTTATATTCCACTGGTTGTAGTTCCAACCACTTTGACATGGGCCACGTCGCCAAGCAGTCACGAAGTCACCCTCGCCCTCACCGTTACGAATCATAGACCAAATCCGAGTGGTCGGTCTGTTGTGATGTCGGCACTGCTTGTCTTCATCGGCCCATGCACACTCACCGTATGTTCGACTGGTGTTCTTGATGATGCTTGAGTTGTTCCAATCAGGTTTGATAACGATACCACCAAAGAAGTCTTGGTAGGCATCAACGAGTTCATCGAAGAACGAGTCTTCCATGAGACGATGATGTCGTATGTCGAGTTGCTCCGATGCACGAATCACTGCATACTTCTGATGAAGTGCATCGACATCATGACCCAACTCAGTGAGTTTGTCTTTGTTGTCATTAAGCCAATCACCGAGCAAACCTGAACCCCAGTTGGTATTGATGTAAAATTCCCCATCAACAGTAAGAGGGGCGGCGAGAGTGTGGTTGTAACCCATGACCTCATCATGACCACATGAAGCGACCTTTGGTGTAGGCACTTCGCCAAACCCAACTTTACCTGTCATCATGACAGAAGCCGCACGAGTGTGGGTATTCACCATCTCGCTCCATGTCAGACTGGCATCAGGGCCAGCCTTCATCAGTGTGTAAGCAACTGCCGCATCCATAGGCCAGCACTTGCCAATTGCATTCTTTGTTCGACCAACAGCGTGGTCTACGATAATCGCTTCCTCGCTGAAGTCTACACTGTTCTCCACGATACCTGCTTGCAGATATGTGTTCCACGTTTGCCATCCTTTCCATTCTCCACTCATACTATCAACTCCTCAATCTTGTTTGTTTTCTCCAATGTCACTGTTGTGACTGGAATCTGAACTTTAGGGATGGTCTTGCATCCCTTCTGAATCACTTTGTCGGCTTGGAATACCATGCTCAAATCAGTGTCAGGCATGTATTCACTGCTTGTCCAAAGGTGTAATCGGTTGAAGACAGGTGCTACCGAAGGCTTGACTGAGCATAGAACTACATCCCAGTTCTTACGCTTTGAATCAATTGCATCCATAGCATTCGTCAAGTAGTGCAAGTAATTGCTCTTGCTGTCATCCTTGAAAGTAGTGCTCACAGTCTTTGTGCCATCGAGTTTGTATACGGTTTTGACACCGTTGCTTGCTCGACGGTAGTTCTGTAGCATGAGGATAACACCAGTGTTGTTGTGCTTGTAGCCCAAAAACACGCTGTTCACATCTTCAGGGTCGTCTTTACCCTCATAGTAGAGCCTGTCGTTGCCCCATCCATAGTGGTCACTGTTGTAACTGTAGGCAAATTTGCTCACCAGTTGTTCATTCGTATATTCAGTAGGGGTAGGAATACCGCTACGTCCAATTATGCTTACATCATCGTTTGTCATGTTCATCATTCTCCTTGTGTTTCTTTTCTTTACTGTTGCTTTATATATCAACTATCTCCAATCACCGACTGTCTCTGTAGTCTCGCATGAGGTCGTCCATGTCATGGCGATGTCCGATGCATTCTCCGCACCACTCATCTCCGTTTCCATTGTCATACAGTTGCTCGACTGCCTGTTCACATGCACTACAGCATGGACATTCAGGGCAACGGGAGTATTCATGTGTATCATACAGGTCATCACACAGTTGGCATGACCTGAACTCGTAACGCTCTTTCACGTTATGGATAATACGTTGAAGGTTTTCGACCTTGTTCGCTAAGTGTTCGATTCTTTTGTTCTTGCTTTCGCTCATGTTCATTCACTCTCCTTTAGTGACTATCATCGTCTCATGCGAGGGACACGTCATCTCCTACGTCAGCGCCCATCATCACATCGAGGAACGATGGGACTTCTCCTTCTACGCCTAAGTCCGTCAGCATCTCCTTGACGATTTCATCGAACTGATTCATCTCATCAAAGGATAGCGCTAACGCTGGTGGGAAGAGTTGTGACAAATCCCATTCATGTTCTTCCGCATGTGCATTAGCATAAGCAACATACTCAGGTGTTGTCTTTGTTGAAGCAGTGAGCATTGGCTTGAATCCTCTGATGTGTAGGAACGTCTGTGCTGGGTCAGCGTTAATCCCCATCTCCATACAGTTGAGTGCGTCAATAGATACGTTGAATGTCTTTGCCAGTTCTTGATACAACATCTCCCATGCCACACCATCAACGATGTTGCAGTGTGATGCTAAGTGTTGATGGTATGTCATCCATGTCAGGTGTGTGCTGGCAGTGTCTTGTGCTCGACACGAAGAATCGGATAGTGCTTTCTTGCGTAGCGCTAAGTAATCACTTACTGACTCAGGCAACGGAAGCAAGAAACCTTTGTCACCGATGTCCTCTTGGATAGATGGAAGGGCTTTGCTTGTCTTACCCCCACCACTCTTGAATACAATCTTCGATAGGCTGAACATAAGTTGCCCTCTCATGTCTGTGTAAATCTGTGGCTTCGTCATGTTCACTCCTCCTCTCTGTTTCCTATTTCAACAATCCATTCACGTTGCTGTGAGCAGTCGGCATGGTATCTCTTTTCGTATTGAACATAGAAGTGAAAAGCCGTTTGCCAACCACAGGTTTCAACCATCATCTCTACTGATTGACGGTCATACTCTTCTACACCTGATGCTACAAAGGTAGCGAGTCTTGTCATGCTATCGTAACTCCATGTCATGTTCAGTCACCTCTGAGTATCTTCCTCAAGTCTATGAGTGTGTCGTTCCACATCTCAATGACGTTCAGGACTTGTTCTACAACTGCTCCGTCGTATAAGTCATTGAGAATCTCAGGGTAGTGCTCCTTCAAAGTCTCACGAGTGATTGGCCCAGCGCCATGCCAGTGATGGTTGTATGCAATCTCATCCAGTGTTGCCATACATACCATACTCAATCCCTCCATACAATGTAATGATTGTAGTCATTGATGATGCTTCTCATGTTGAGTTGCACCTTGCCTACAGTTCCATCATCGCTCGTGACAGTGAAGTAGACTTCTTCATTATTCATGCTATCCCAATCTACGTCTGTGATTTGATTAACGTGGGGCATCTTCATTCCTCCTCTTCGCCAGTTGAGTAGACATCGCCACTCTCA